>Ga0316363_10000047_pt1 | contig 177706 bp, 193 predicted proteins | sample Sb_taG_3_FD_200459 | JGI IMG/M metagenome (GOLD analysis project Ga0316363, IMG submission 200459) | Peat soil microbial communities from Weissenstadt, Germany - Sb_50d_a_PC metaG (v2) (version 2) | ecosystem: Environmental > Terrestrial > Soil > Wetlands > Peat | place: Germany: Weissenstadt... | reverse complement strand
GAAAAATTTGAACGCACCAAGCCGCACGTGAACGTGGGGACGATAGGGCATGTGGATCATGGCAAGACGACGCTGACGGCGGCGCTGACCAAGGTGATGGCCGAGACGAATGGCGGCACGTTTGTGGCCTACGACCAGATCGACAAGGCCCCGGAGGAGAAGGCGCGCGGGATCACGATCTCCACGGCGCACGTGGAGTATCAGAGCAAGAATCGGCACTACGCGCACGTGGATTGCCCGGGGCATGCCGACTATGTGAAGAACATGATCACGGGAGCGGCGCAGATGGACGGGGCGATTCTGGTGGTATCGGCCGCGGACGGCCCGATGCCGCAGACGCGCGAGCACATTCTGCTGGCCCGCCAGGTGGGCGTGCCCTACATCGTGGTGTACATGAACAAGGCCGACATGGTGGATGACAAGGAGCTGCTCGAGCTGGTGGAGATGGAAGTGCGCGAGCTGCTGACGGTGTACAAGTTTCCAGGCGACAAGACCCCGATCATCATCGGCTCGGCGCTCAAGGCGCTCGAGGGGGACAAGAGCGAGCTTGGGGTACCCTCGGTGATCAAGCTGGTCGAGGAGATGGACAATTTCATTCCTGTGCCCAAGCGCGATATTGAGAAGCCGTTTCTGATGCCGGTGGAGGATGTGTTTTCGATCTCCGGGCGCGGCACGGTGGTCACCGGACGCATCGAGCGCGGGATCGTGAAGGTCAACGATGAGGTGGAGATCATCGGCCTGAAGCCCACGATGAAAACCATCTGCACGGGGGTGGAGATGTTTCGCAAGCTCCTGGATGAGGGGCGAGCGGGGGACAACGTGGGGGTGCTGCTGCGCGGCACCAAGCGCGAGGAGGTCGAGCGCGGGCAGGTGCTGGCCAAGCCCGGATCGATCACCCCGCACACGCAGTTTGAGTGTGAGGTCTACGTGTTGACGAAGGAGGAAGGCGGGCGGCACACGCCGTTTTTCAAGGGTTATCGGCCGCAGTTCTACTTTCGCACCACGGATGTGACCGGGATGATCGAGTTGCCGGGCAACACCGAGATGGTGATGCCTGGGGACAACATCAAGATGACGGTGGAGCTGATTGCCCCGATAGCGATGGAGGACGGACTGCGCTTTGCGATCCGCGAAGGCGGCCGCACCGTCGGCTCCGGCGTGGTGTCGAAGGTTATCAAGTAACGATTTTTCAAAGGTAGTGGACCATGGCCAATCAGAACATCCGCATCAGGCTCAAGGCGTTCGACCATCGCCTGATCGACAATTCGGCGAGGGAAATCGTCGATACGGCGCGCCGTACCGGTGCGACCGTGCGTGGCCCGGTCCCGCTGCCGACCAAGATGGAACGCTTCACGCTGCTGATCTCGCCGCACGCCGACAAGGACGCGCGCGACCAATACGAGCTGCGTACCCACAAGCGGCTGATGGACATCATGAACCCGACGGACAAGACCGTGGACGCATTGATGCGCCTGGAGTTGCCGGCGGGCGTGGACGTGCAGATCCGGTTGAATTGAAGGATTTAGCTGCTATACTGCGCGGTCTTTTTCGCCCGCCTGGATCGCCCTGAAACGGCTCCGGCGGCGCCGCTTAATGCGGATGATCGGGCGAGGTTGGCCTGAGGTTTTTCGGGCCAAGACCACTCGAGAGCATCAGCGCCTTGTGCGCTGCCCTCCTGTAGTCGCACCTGAAATGATCCGGCTCGCACCGACCGCAGTGCGCGCCTGTTGAGAGGATATAGAGTCATGGCTATTGGTCTGGTCGGCCGCAAGTGCGGTATGACGCGCATTTTCACCGACGCGGGCGAATCCGTGCCCGTGACCGTGATCGAGGTGCTGCCGAACCGCGTCACCCAGGTCAAGTCGGTCGAGACCGACGGCTATCGCGCGGTGCAGGTCACCTTCGGCACGCGCCGCCCGCAGCTGCTGACGAAATCGACCGCGGGTCACTTCGCCAAGGCGAACGTCGAGCCCGGTCGCGGCCTGATCGAGTTTCGCCTCCTCGGCAACGACCATGCCGACCTCAAGCTCGGCAGCGAGCTCAAGGTCGACCTGTTTGCGGAAGGCCAGGCGGTCGATGTCACCGGCGTGACCATCGGCAAGGGCTTCGCCGGCGTCCAAAAGCGTCACAACTTCGCCGGCGGCATGGCCTCGCACGGTGCCTCGCTCTCGCATCGCGTACCGGGCTCGATCGGCCAGCGCCAGACCCCGGGCCGCGTATTTCCCGGCAAGCGCATGTCGGGCCACATGGGTGTCGTGCGCCGCACCACCGAGAACCTGAAGGTCGTGGGCGTGGATAGCAAGCGCAACCTGCTGCTGATTCGTGGCGCCATCCCGGGCTCGGAAGGCGGCGACGTGGTCGTTCGCGCCTCGGTGAAGGCTCTGCGCCGTGCCGCGCGCAAGACCGTTCAGCCTCACAAGAAGTCGCAGCCATGATGCTCAAAGTTGCCAATGGCGGGGCCGAGCTCGCCGTGTCCGATGAGAACTTCGGCCACGTGTACAACCAGTCGCTGGTGTTCCAGGTGGTCAATGCGTATCTCGCGGCCGGCCGCTCGGGTACCAAGGCGCAGAAGACGCGCGCCGAGGTCAGGGGCGGCGGCAAGAAGCCCTGGGCCCAGAAGGGCACCGGATCAGCGCGGGCCGGCTCGATCCGCAGCCCGATCTGGGTCGGCGGCGGCCGCACCTTTGCCGCCCAGCCGCGCGATTTCACGCAGAAGGTGAATCGCAAAATGTATCGCGGCGCGATCCGCTCGATGCTGTCCGAGCTGGTGCGCCAGGACCGGCTGGTGGTGACCGCCTCGTTCGCGGTCGATCAGCCTAAGACCAAGCTGCTGCTGCAGCAGCTCAAGTCGCTCTCGCTCGAGGATGTGTTGATCCTCGTCGAGGCGGCCGATGAGAAGCTCACGCTGGCGGCGCGCAACCTGCCCAATGTGGAATTGCTGGCGGCGTCGGCGATCAATCCGGTGAGCCTGGCGCGACACGACAAGGTGCTGGCGACCGTCGGCGCCGTGAAACTGCTCGAGGCGCGCCTGCAATGACCGCTGCTCGCAAGCCGCTGGGTAGGGAAGGCCTGATGAACGTGCTGCTGGCCCCGCACGTGACCGAGAAGACCTCACTGGGCCTGCAGGAGCGCAACCAGTATGCGTTCCGCGTGCGCCGCGATGCGACCCGCACCGACGTGCGCCGCGCGGTCGAACTGATGTTCGAGGTCAAGGTCGAGGGCGTGCAAGTGCTGAACGAGTCGGGCAAGAAGCGGCGCTTTGGCAATCGCAATGGCCGCACCCAGGACTGGAAGAAGGCCTATGTGCGTCTGGCCGCCGGTCAGAGCATCGACTACGAAGCGCAGGCCCAGTCCCAGGCCAAGCGCTGAAGCTTCAAGGACGAATCAAACCATGGCCCTGATCAAACTCAAGCCCACCTCGCCCGGTACGCGCTTCCAGGTCCGTGTCAGCAAGGGCCATCTGTACAAGGGCGGCCCGTACGAACCGCTGACCGTCGCGCAGAGCAAGACCGGTGCGCGTAACCACTTCGGCCGCATCACCACGCGCCACATCGGCGGCGGCTCGCGGCAGAAGTACCGCCTGATCGATTTCCGTCGCGACAAGGACGGTGTCGGCGCGGTGGTCGAACGCATCGAATACGACCCGAACCGCACCGCGCACATCGCGCTGCTGCTGTATGCCGACGGCGAGCGCCGTTACATCCTCGCCCCCAAGGGCGTGAAAGATGGCGACGAACTGCGCTCGGGCAGCGAGGCGCCGATCAAGCCCGGCAACGCGATGGCGCTGCGGCACATTCCGGTCGGCTCGGTGGTGCACAATATCGAGCTTAAGCCCGGTCGCGGCGGTCAGCTCGCGCGCAGCGCCGGCGGCTCGGCGCAGTACACCTCACGCGAGGGCGTACATGCCTTCATTCGCCTGAAGTCCGGCGAGACGCGCAAGGTGCACATCGACTGCCGCGCGACGCTCGGCGAGCTCAGCAACGATGAGCACAACCTGCGCAAGTACGGCAAGGCCGGTGCGCTGCGCTGGATCGGCGTGCGCCCGACGGTGCGCGGCCTGGCGATGAATCCGGTCGATCACCCGCACGGCGGCGGTGAAGGCAAGTCCGGCCAGGGTAACCCGCACCCGGTGTCGCCTTGGGGCTGGAACACCAAGGGCAAGAAGACCCGCCGTAACAAGCGCACCAGCAACATGATCGTGCAGCGGAGGAATTAAGCGTGCCGCGTTCGTTGAAGAAAGGTCCGTTCGTGGATCTGCACCTGGCCAAGAAGGTGCAGACCGCAGTGCAGAAGAGCGATCGCCGGCCGATCAAGACCTGGTCGCGCCGCTCGATGGTCATCCCCGACATGGTCGGCCTGACACTCGCGATCCACAACGGCAGGCAGCACATACCCGTGCTGGTCACGGAGAACATGGTGGGTCACAAGCTCGGGGAATTCTCCCCGACGCGGCTGTTCAAGTCCCATTCCGGTGATCGCAAAGTGACCACCGCGGAGTAATGCGATGCAGGTCACCGCACGATTGCGCTACGCGCGCATCTCACCGCAGAAATGCCGGCTGGTGGCCGACACGGTCCGCGGCAAGGGCGTGGGCAATGCTCTATCGACCCTGAAATTCATGCCGAAGAAGGGTGCGCGGCTGGTGCTCAAGGTGCTCGAGTCGGCGATCGCCAACGCCGAGAACAACCTCGGCGCCGATATCGATGAGCTCAAGGTGACGCGCATCGAGATCGATACTGCGCCGGTACTGAAGCGCTTCGCGGCGCGCGCCAAGGGGCGCGGCAACCGCATCGTCAAGCGCAACAGCCATATCACGCTCGAAGTCGGCGACGGCAAGAAGGACTAGCCCATGGGCCAGAAGGTAAATCCGATCGGAATTCGTCTGGGCATCACGCGCGACTGGACGTCGAAGTGGTATGCCTCGAAGAAGCAGTTTCCGCTGCTGGTGCACACCGACTTTCGCGTGCGCGAGTTCCTGAAGAAGAAGCTGGCCGACGCTTCCGTGAGCCGCATTCTGATCGAGCGCGCCGCGAAGAAGGTCAACATCACGATCCAGACCGCGCGTCCTGGTATCGTGATCGGCAAGAAGGGCGAGGATATCGAGAAGCTGCGCGGCGAGACCGCGAAGCTGCTGGGCATGGCGATGCTCGACGTGCGCCTGAACATCTCCGAGATCCGCAAGCCCGAGCTCGATGCGCAGCTGGTCGCCGAGAGCATTTCGCAGCAGATCGAGAAGCGCGTGATGTTCCGCCGTGCCATGAAGCGTGCCGTGATGAGCACCATGCGCAGCGGCGCGCTCGGCATCAAGGTGCGCATGTCGGGTCGTCTGAACGGCTCGGAGATCGCGCGCACCGAGTGGTATCGCGAAGGCCGCATTCCGCTGCATACCTTTCGCGCCGACATCGACTACGGCCTGGCCGAGGCCAAGACGACCTATGGCGTGATCGGCATCAAGGTGTGGATCTTCAAGGGCGAGGTGTTCGACCAGGCGCAGCTCGATCGCCAGGCGGCCGAGCCGGCGGCGGTTGAGAGCGCTGCCGCCGTCACGCCAGCGCCAGCGCCAGCCGCGCCGGCCGCCGCCGCCGCCGTGGTCGCGACCGCCGCAGCTGCCGCAGGCGCCGAGGTAGCCGGCTAAAGCGCCGCCAGCAGGCCGCGGCTGCAGGCGACTGCGGCGTGGCACAGTAAGTAACGAATTATGTTGCAACCAAAACGAACCAAATACCGCAAGCAGTTCAAGGGCCACAACGGCGGCCTGGCGCTGCGCGGCAGTACCGTGGCCTTCGGCGACTATGGCCTCAAGGCCACCGACCGCGCGCGCATGACCGCGCGTGAAATCGAGGCCGCGCGCCGCGCGATGGCGCGCTATGTGAAGCGCGGCGGCCAGATCTGGATCCGGGTGTTTCCCGATGTGCCGATCACCAAGAAGCCGCTCGAAGTGCGCATGGGCAGCGGCAAGGGCAACGTCGAGTACTGGATTGCCAAGGTCAAGCCCGGCAAGGTGCTGTTCGAGATGGAAGGCGTGAGCGAAGAGATCGCGCGCGAGGCTTTCCGCCTGGCCGGCGCCAAGCTGTCGGTGTCCACCACTTTCGTGAAGCGGCAGGTGCGCTGATGAAAGCCAGTGAGCTGCACAAGAAGTCGGCGCTGGAGCTGCAGAACGAGCTCATGTCGCTGCGCAAGGAACAATTCGCGCTGCGCTTGCAGCGCGCCACCGGTCAGCCGGTCAAGCCCGACCAGTTCGGCAAGGTGCGCAAGAACATTGCGCGCGTGAAAACGGTGCAGCGCGCGCTGCGTGCTGGAGGCAAATCATGAGCCCGGAGACCACGGATGCCGGCAAGGCCGTGCGCACCCTGACCGGACAGGTCGTGAGCAACAAGATGGACAAGACCATCGCTGTGGCGATCGAGCGCGTCGTGCGTCATCCGACCTACGGCAAGTTCGTACGCCGCACCACCCAGCTGCTGGCGCACGATGAGAAGAATGAGGCGCGCGAGGGCGACACGGTGTCGATCACGCCGTGCCGGCCGCTGTCGCGGCACAAGTCCTGGCGCCTGCTCGCGATCGTCGAGCGCGCGACTCCGGCTTGAGCCTGAAGGCGACGGCGAAAAGGAAGGCGATACCATGATTCAGCTACGCACCATGCTCAATGCCGCCGACAACAGCGGTGCGCGCACCCTCCAGTGCATCAAGGTGCTCGGCGGCACGCGCCGCCGCTATGCGACCGTCGGCGATGTCATCAAGGTCAGCGTCAAGGACGCGATCCCGCGCGGCAAGGTCAAGAAGGGCGAGGTCTACGATGCGGTCGTGGTGCGTACGCGCTGCGGCGTGCGCCGCCCGGACGGCTCGCTGATCAAGTTCGACGGCAATGCCGCCGTGCTGCTGACCAACAAGCTCGAGCCGATCGGTACCCGCATCTTCGGGCCGGTGACGCGCGAGCTGCGCAACGTGCAGTTCATGAAGATTATCTCGCTGGCGCCCGAGGTGCTCTAAAGGCCCGCGGGCGCGCCGACGGTGCCTGAGAAATCAGAGATAGCGATATGGAAAAGATCAGAAAAGGCGATCAGGTGGTGGTGCTGTCGGGCCGAGACAAGGGCCGGCGTGGCGCCGTGATCAGTGTGCTCGAAGGCGCTCAGGTGCTGGTCGAGAACGTCAATCGCGTCAAGCGGCACACCAAGCCGAACCCGCAGGCCAACCAGCCCGGCGGCATTATCGAGAAGGAAATGCCGCTGCCGCTGTGCAAGGTCGCTTTGTGGAACCCGGGCACCAAGAAGGGCGATCGCGTCGGCGTCAAGCGCCTGGCCGATGGCAAGATGGTGCGGTTTTTCAAGTCCAACGGTGAAGTGATCGACCTCTGAGGGCGCGCGCTTCGGCAACAGCGACCGAGTAACGGATATGGCAGAAAAGGCAAGGCTACAAGAGTTCTATCGCAGCAAGGTGGTGCCGCAGCTTCGTGCGGACCTTAAGCTGTCCAATCCGATGGAAGTGCCGCGGATCACCAAGATCACGGTGAACATGGGCGTGGGCGAGGCCGTGGCCGACCGCAAGGTCATGGATGCGGCGGTCGGCGATCTGACCAAGATCACCGGCCAGAAGCCGCTCATCTGCAAGGCCAAGAAAGCCATCGCGGCCTTCAAGGTGCGCGAAGGCTTGGCCGTAGGCTGCAAGGTGACGCTGCGCGGCGCGCGCATGTACGAGTTCCTCGACCGCCTGATCACGATCGCGATGCCGCGCATCCGCGATTTCCGCGGCATGTCGCCGCGCGGCTTCGACGGCCGCGGCAACTACAGCATGGGCGTGCGCGAGCAGATCATTTTTCCGGAGATCCAGTACGACACGGTGGACCAGTTGCGCGGCATGGATATTACGATCACGACCACGGCGCGCGACAACAAGCACGGCCGGGCATTGCTGGAAGCCTTCAGCTTCCCGTTCCGCAAGTAAGCGTCAAGCAAGCGGGTTCAAGGAAACGGTATGGCCAAGACCAACATGATAGAGCGCGAGCATCGGCGTGCACGGGTCGTGAAGAAGTACGCGACCAAGCGGGCGCAGCTCAAGGAACTCATTCGCAGCCCGAAGTCGACGCCGGAGCAGCGCGCCGCGGCGCAGATCGCCCTGCAGCAGCAGCCGCGCGATGCGTCCAAGAGCCGCCAGCGCCAGCGCTGCGCGATCACCGGCCGCTCACGCGGCGTGTATCGCAAGTTCGGACTGGCACGCGTCAAGATCCGCGAGGTGGCGATGCGCGGTGAGATTCCAGGACTCGGCAAGGCGAGCTGGTAGGAGCTGTAACGATGAGCATGACCGATCCGATCGCCGATCTGCTGACCCGAATCCGCAACGGCCAATCCGCGCGCAAAACCAGCGTCACGGTCGCGTCTTCGAAGCTGAAGACGGCGATCCTCAAGGTACTGAAGGACGAGGGCTATATCGCGGACTTTGGCCTGAACCAGGACGACGGCAAGCCCGTGCTGACGATCGACCTGAAGTACTACGACGGCCGTCCGGTGATCGACCGGATCGAGCGCGTGAGCCGGCCCGGGCTGCGCATCTATCGTGGCAAGGATGAGATTCCGCGCGTGCTCGGCGGCATGGGCACGGTGATCGTGTCCACGCCCAAGGGCGTAATGACCGACAAGGCGGCGCATGCGATCGGCCAGGGCGGCGAAGTCCTGTGCATCGTCGCGTGATGCGGCGCGCACTGACAAGGTGAGCTGAACATGTCCAGAGTTGCCAACCGAATGATCGATCTGCCCAGCGGTGTGACCGTGAGCATTGCCGCCGGTAACGTCACCGTCAAGGGCGCCAAGGGCGCGCTCACGATGGCGATCGGGCCGGGCGTGTCGGTGGAACAGCAGGACAAGAAACTGTCGGTGAAATATGCAGGCACCGAGCAGGCGCGCATGACCGCCGGCTCGACGCGCGCGCACCTGGCGAATATGGTGATGGGCGTCACCAAAGGTTACGAGAGCAAGCTCGAGCTGGTCGGCGTCGGCTTTCGTGCCCAGGTGCAGGGCAAGGTATTGAGCCTGACGCTCGGTTTCTCGCATCCGGTGGCCTATCCGATTCCGGAGGGCATCACCATCGAGGCACCGAGTCTCACCGAGATCCTGGTCAAAGGCACGGACCGGCAAAAGGTAGGTCAGACCGCGGCCGAAATCCGCGACATCCGGCCGCCCGAGCCCTACAAGGGCAAGGGCGTGCGCTACAAGGATGAACAGATCTCCCTCAAGGAAGGCAAGAAGAAGTAGCGCGGCGAGAGATACATGAATATCACCAAGAAAGAGCGGCGCCAGCGCCGCGCTGTCAAAGCCCGGGCGCAGATCCGCGCGCTCAAGGTCGCGCGCCTGACCGTGCACCGCACGCCGCGCCACATCTACGCGCAGGTGTTCGACGGCAAGGGCGAGCGCGTACTGGCCACCGCCTCGACACTGCAGAAAGACGTCGCGGCAGGGCTCAAGGGTACCGGCAACATCGAGGCCGCGAAGAGCGTCGGCCGCACCATCGCCGAGCGGGCCAAAGCCGCCGGCATCACCCGCGTCGCCTTCGACCGCGCAGGCTTTCAATATCACGGCCGCGTTAAGGCGCTGGCCGAAGCGGCGCGCGAGGCCGGACTCGAGTTCTAAAGGCAGATCAATATGGCAAGAATGGACAAGTCGCAGAGCGCCGATGAGCTGGTCGAGAAGCTCGTGGCCGTGAACCGCACCGCCAAGGTCGTCAAAGGCGGCCGCCAGTTCGGTTTCACCGCGCTGACCGTGGTCGGCGACGGCGCGGGCCGCGTCGGCTTCGGTTTCGGCAAGGCGCGCGAAGTGCCGGTGGCGATATCGAAAGCCATGGCGCAGGCGCGCAAGAACATGGTCAACGTCAGCCTGCGCAACGACACGCTGCACTACGCCATCAGGGGCGCGCACGGCGCGACCCGCGTATTCATGCTGCCGGCCTCGGAAGGTACCGGCGTGATCGCCGGCGGCGGCATGCGTGCGGTGCTCGAATGCGCCGGTGTGCGCAATGTGCTCGCCAAGAGCTACGGCTCGCGCAATCCAATCAACGTGGTGCGCGCGACGGTCAATGCGCTCGCCAATGTGCGCTCGCCGGAAGACATCGCGGCCAAGCGCGGCAAGAGCGTGGAAGACATTCTCGGGAGCGCCTGATGGCCGTCGTCAGCAAGCACAGCAGCAAGCAGATCAAGGTCACGCTCACCCGCAGCGTGCACGGGCAGCTCAAGAACATTGCCGCCTCGGTGCGCGGTCTCGGGCTGCGCCGGCCGCACCAGAGCGTCACGATCGCCGATACGGCGGAGAACCGCGGCATGATCCACGCCGCCGGGCACCTGCTGAAAGTGGAGCAGAACTGACATGCGTTTGAACGACATCAAGCCGACCGCCGGTTCGCGCAAGCCGCGGCTGCGCGTCGGTCGCGGTGCCTCGGCCGGGCAGGGCAAGACCTGCGGCCGCGGCGTCAAGGGCCAGCGTGCGCGCAAGGGCGGCTATCACAAGGTGGGCTTCGAAGGCGGCCAGATGCCGCTGCAGCGTCGTCTGCCCAAGGTCGGCTTTCGCTCGGCGATGAAGGCCACGCGCGCCGAAGTGCGCCTGCACGAGCTGGCCGGGATTGCGGCCGCCGTGATCGATCTGGCGGCGCTGAAGCGGGCGGGGATCGTGCCGGCGTCAGCGGACCAGGCCAAGGTGGTGCTGTCGGGTGAGCTCAAGAAGCCGGTGACCCTCAAGGGCATCGCGGCCACCAAGGGCGCGCGCGCGGCGATCGCCGCCGCCGGCGGCCGATTCGAGGACTGACATGGCCAATTCCGCCCTCACGAATCCGGCCGCCGCGCTCGCCGAAGCCGGACGGCAAGGCGAGATCCGCAGCCGGCTGCTGTTCCTGGTCGGCGCGTTGGTCGTCTATCGGATCGGCACCTTCATTCCGGTCCCGGGCATCAATCCGGACGCGGTGGCGCGCTTTTTCAATGACCAGTCGAACACTATTCTGGGCATCGTCAACAGCTTCTCGGGTGGCGCGCTGCAGCGACTGTCCATCTTCGCGATGGGCGTGATGCCGTATATCTCCGCCTCGATCATCATCCAGATGTTGTCGATGGTAGTGCCGTCGTTGATGGAAGCGCGTAAAGAGGGCGAGTCGGGCCGGCGCCGCATCACGCAGATGACGCGCTATGCCACCTTGGGTCTGGCGCTGTTCCAGTCGTTTGGCGCCGCGGTGGCGCTGCAGAATGGCGGCATGACCCTGGCCAAGGGCTTCGTGGAATGGTATGTGCCGGCCACGATCACCATGACCACGGGCACCATGTTCCTGATGTGGCTCGGCGAGCAGATCACCGAGCGCGGCATCGGCAACGGCATCTCCATGCTCATTCTGTCCGGCATCGTCGCCGGCATGCCGGGCGCCATCGGCCGCACGTTCGAGTCGGTCAGCACCGGCGAGATGAACCCGCTGTTCGCGATCCTGCTGATCGGCATCGTCGTCGGCGTGACCGCGTTCTGCGTCTACGTCGAGCGCGCGCAGCGCCGGATCACGGTCAACTACGCCAAGCGCCAGGTCGGCCGGCGCATGTATGCCGGCCAGAGCAGCCACCTGCCGTTCAAGCTGAACATGTCGGGTGTGATCCCGCCGATCTTCGCATCCAGCCTGCTGCTGTTTCCGGCCACGATGGCGAGTTTCTTCGGCTCGAACCCGGACTCCAAGCTCAGCGAGGTGTTGCAGAACATATCGACCTCGCTCGGCTATGGCCAGCCGCTGCACCTGGTGCTGTATGCGGGGTTGATCGTTTTCTTCTGTTTCTTCTACACCGCGCTGGTGTTCAATTCGCGCGAAACAGCGGATAATTTAAAGAAATCCGGGGCCTTCATTCCCGGCATCCGCCCCGGCCAACAGACCGGCGAGTACATCGACAAGGTGCTGACTCGCCTGACGCTCTGGGGCGCGATCTACATCATGGCCGTCTGCCTGGTTCCCGAGATTCTCGTGTCCTCGCAGGGTGTGCCGTTCCAGTTCGGCGGCACCTCGCTGCTGATCGTCGTGGTGGTGGTGATGGACTTCATGGCGCAGCTGCAGGCGCATCTGATGTCGCACCACTATCCGGGTCTCATGAAGAAGGCGAATCTGCTGGGCGGGGGCCGTAGCGGCTCCGCGCAGAGTTAGCCCGGCAGTATGGCCATAGCGCAGGTGTACGATGAAAGTACGTCCATCAGTCAAGAAAATCTGCAAGAACTGCAAGATCGTGCGGCGGCGCGGCGTGGTCTATGTGATCTGCAGCTCCGACGCGCGCCACAAGCAGCGCCAGGGATGAACAGCCGACATGAACCAAGGTTGAGGTAGCGGAAGTCATGGCACGCATAGCCGGCATCAATATTCCGATGAACAAGCACGTGAGCGTCGGGCTCACGCACATCTATGGCATCGGCCCGGCGCGCGCGGTCGCGATCTGCGAGGGCGCCGGCATAACGCCGACCACCAAGGTCAAGGACCTGACGGAGGCCGAAGTCGCGGCCATACGCTCGTATATCGCCAAGTGGCCGGTCGAGGGTGACCTGCGCCGCGAAGTGTCGATGAATATCAAGCGACTCATGGACTTAGGCACCTGGCGAGGCCTGCGGCATCGCAAGGGCCTGCCGGTGCGCGGGCAGCGAACCCGCACCAATGCGCGCACGCGCAAGGGCCCGCGCAAGCAGGCCGTGAAGCTCAACGCACCGCCGGGCAAGACCTGAGGGCGCGAGACCCTCGCGGAATGTTTTTTGACCTTGAGAACGTACACAGGCACCCACATTTATGGCTGATCAGAAGACACAGCAGCCGAGCGCCGGCGGCGGGGCGAAGAAGCCCAAGAAGGCGCGCAAGAACGTGCTCGACGCGATCGCTCACGTGCATGCATCGTTCAACAACACGATCATCACGATCACCGATCGGCAGGGCAATACGCTGTCCTGGGCGACCTCGGGCGGCTGTGGTTTTCGCGGTTCGCGCAAGAGCACGCCGTTTGCGGCCCAGGTGGCGGCCGAGAAGGCCGGCACCGCCGCGCAGGAGCATGGCGTGAAGAACGTCGAGGTCCGCGTCGCCGGCCCCGGTCCGGGGCGCGAGTCGGCGGTACGCGCGCTCAACGCCTGCGGGCTGAAGATCACGAGCATTGCGGACGTTACGCCGATCCCGCACAACGGCTGCCGTCCCCCCAAGAAGCGTCGCGTTTAACGGCGGCGAAGGAAGCAAGGAACCATGGCGCGTTATCTCGGTCCAACCTGCAAGCTCGCTCGCCGCGAGGGTACGGATTTGTTCCTCAAGAGCGGCTCCAAGCCGCTCGAGAGCAAGTGCAAGCTGCAGGTGCCCCCCGGCGGCATCAAGGGTGAGCGGCGGCAACGGCTGTCGGACTACGGTTTGCAGCTGCGCGAGAAGCAGAAGCTGCGCCGCATGTATGGAGTGCTCGAGCGCCAGTTCCGCAATTACTACCAGGCCGCGGCGCGCCGTGCCGGCGCCACCGGCGAGACGCTGCTCAAGCTGCTCGAGTGCCGGCTCGACAACGTGGTCTACCGCATGGGTTTCGCGGCCACGCGCGCCGAGGCGCGCCAGCTGGTCGCGCACAAGTCGGTCAACGTCAACGGCCAAGTGGTCAGCATTCCTTCGTATCAGTGCAAGGCCGGCGACGTGCTCGAGATCCGCGAGAAGGCGCGCAAGCAGCTGCGCATTCAGAGCGCGCTGGCGATCGCGACCCAGGTCGGCTTCCCCGAGTGGCTCGAGGTCAGCGACAAGGAGTTTCGCGGCGTGTTCAAGGCGGTGCCGGCGCGCGATGAGGTGCTGCCGGACATCAACGAGAACCTGGTCGTGGAGTTGTATTCGAAGTGATCGGTTGCCGTGCCTGCGGGCGCGGCAGCGGATCGATGAGTCCATTCTCAGTTTGGGGTGTAGCAGCATGCAAGCATCGGTTTCGGAATTTTTGAAGCCCCGCGTCGTCAAGGTACAGCCGGTCGCACCGCGACAGGCGCGGGTGGTCATTGAACCGTTCGAACGCGGATTCGGCCACACCCTGGGCAATGCACTGCGGCGCGTGCTGCTGTCCTCGATGCCCGGGGCCGCCATCACGGAAGTCGAGATCGACGGCGTGTTGCACGAGTACACCAGCATCGAGGGCGTGCAGGAGGACGTGGTCGATATCCTGCTGAACCTGAAATCGGTCGCGCTGCGCATGCATGCGCGCAACAGCGCCGAGCTGCGGCTGCACAAGAAGGGCCCGGGCCCGGTGACCGCCGGCGACATTCAGGCCGACCACGATATCGAGGTGGTCAATCCGGAGTTCGTGATCGCCAACCTGACCAAGGCCGGCGAGCTCAACATGCAGCTCAAGATCGAGCGCGGCCGCGGCTATCGGCCGGCGGTGCAGCGCGTCGCCTTCGAAGAGCAGAGCCGCCCGATCGGCCGTCTGCTGCTCGATGCCTCGTTCAGCCCGGTGCGCCGCGTGACCTATTCAGTCGAAGCCGCGCGCGTCGAGCAGCGCACCGATCTTGATAAGCTGATCATCGACATCGAGACCAACGGCACGATCGAGCCGGAAGAGGCGATCCGTCGCGCGGGCGGCATCCTCAAGGATCAGCTGTCGGTCTTCGTCGATCTGCAGGGCGAGGACGAGGCGGTCGCCAAGACCACCGAGATGCAGTTCGATCCCATCCTGCTGCGGCCGGTGGACGAGCTCGAACTCACCGTGCGCAGCGCCAACTGCCTCAAGGCCGAGAATATTCACTACATCGGCGACCTCGTGCAGCGTACCGAAGTCGAGCTGCTGCGCACACCGAACCTCGGCAAGAAGTCGCTCACGGAGATCAAGGAAGTGCTACAGAGCCACGGCCTGATGCTGGGCATGCGGCTGGAAGGCTGGCCGCCGGCCGGGCTGCGGCACGACGAGGAGAGCAGCAGCGGGCTGATTTGAGCCGCGGCGGGGAGCCCTGGGCGCATCTGCGCGGCTTACCGCTGCAGCCAGTCTGCGGGTTGATCAGCTCATTGGATTAGAGAGTAGACATGCGTCATAAGCTTTCCGGCCGTCAACTGTCCCGCAATAGCCCGCACCGTCATGCGATGCTGCGCAATATGGCGTCGTCGCTGCTGCGGCACGAGACCATCCGCACTACGTTGCCGAAGGCCAAAGAGTTGCGGCGAGTGGTCGAGCCGCTGATCACGCTGGCGAAGACCGATACGGATGCACGCCGGCGGCTGGCGTTCGCGCGGCTGCGCGACGTGGTGGTAGTGACCAAACTGTTCGACGACCTGGGCCGGCGCTTCAAGGCCCGTGCGGGCGGCTATACGCGCATCCTGCACCTGCTGCCGCGCCCAGGAGATGCCGCGCCGATGGCGCTGATGCAGCTGGTGGACGGGCCGGCGGGCGGGGCCGTCACGGCGGACAGCGAGCAGAAGGCGGGCAAGCCGGGCAGCCCTCGTAAGAGAAAGGCCGGCAAGAAGGCGCCGGAGCCCGCCCCTGCCGCGGCCGCCGAGGCCCCCAAGAGGCGGACGCGCAAGAAGAAGACGGCCGCCGCTTAATAGTGGCTGGATACTGGTCATGGAGCACCTGCAATGAGCCTGGCGTCAGAATTCAAAGAATTCGCGATGAAGGGGAACGTGGTCGATATGGCGGTCGGCGTCATCATCGGCGCGGCATTCGGCAAGATCGTCTCCTCATTGGTCGGCAATGTGTTCATGCCGGTTCTTGGCAAACTGATCGGGGGATTCAACTTCGCCGATCTGGCGCTGAATCTGGGCACTGACCCCGCCGGCAAAGCCGTCGCCATCACCTACGGCGTATTCCTGCAAAGCGTCTTCGATTTCCTGATCATCGCGCTGGTGCTGTTCGTGGCGCTTCGAGGCATTAATCGCCTGAAGCGGCCCCCGCCCGCTGCGGCCGTGCCGCCGCCGCCGACGCGTGAGGAACAGCTGCTCATTGAGATTCGCGACCTGCTCGCCAAGCGCTGACAATCGCGCCCTGGCGCGCCGCGCCGCGCCTGTCATCACTGCTGCTCTGACTGCGAGTGCTGCCCCGCGCGCCTGTAAAAACTGCCGCTACACGAAGGGCGGCAGTTTAAAATGTGCTGGAGAATCTATAGAATTCGAGATCGGGCGTCACAGGCCCCCGACAACCTAGTTTGCACTCTCATTATCAGCTCCGTTATTTCATACAAATTTGGGGATTCATCGATGAATACAAAGCTTGCTCTTGGCGCTCTTGCAGCGGCGGCGGTCATGCTCGTCGCTTGCAGCAGCTCGGAAACCCCGGCTCCGCCGGCTGCCCCGGCAATGGCGCCGGCTGCCCCGGCAATGGCGCCGGCTGATAGCAGCAGCAGTGGCGCAATGGCCGCTCCGGCTGACAACAGCAGCAGTGGCGCAATGGCCCCTTCGACCCCGCCCAAGTAAGTCGGAGTTGATTTAGGCCGACGAGCTTCGAGCTCGCGGGAAAGCCCGAGCAGACCGGAGGCCTCCGGTCGGCCGGGCTTTCCTGTTTATCAGCCAGGGCGACACGGTTAAGCCCGCAGGGTTTGAAGGCACTTTCGATGAATCAAGTCAGCGTCAGGGATAGCCGTAGATCGCGCGACGATCGCCGCTGGATTGAGAGCGTTTACCGCGATTACCTGAACGATCTGGCGCCCGCGGCGACCGGAATCTTCCCGATGCTCGGCGAGATCGGGCACCGCGTGCCCGACCAGCTGATGCGCTGGTATGCCGATCCGAACGCGCAGATCATGGTCATTCTCTATGGCGACGAGCGGGCCGGTTTTGCGATGGTCAACCAGCGGCTGCAGCAGTCCGTCGACGTCGGCATGGCGGCGGCGGTAGGAGCGGCTGCACCGCCGGCCGCCACGCCCGAGTATTCGATGGCGGAGTTTTTCATCGCCCGGCCGTGGCGTCGGCGCGGAATCGGTGCGCAGGCGGTGCGGCTGCTGCTCGATCGCTTCACCGGCCAGTGGCTGATCACCGAGCACGTGCTCAATGCGGCGGCGGTGAAGTTCTGGCGCCGCGTGGTGGCGGCCTACACGGGCAGCAAGTACCAGGAGCGCATCGTCAACGGCGAGGTCCACCAGCGCTTCGAGTCCGGATCGCGGCGGGCACGCTGAGGGCTTGCGCCCTGAGATCGCGCAGCAACGGTTTGAGGTACTGGCCGGTGATCGATTCCGGCACCTGGCAGATCTCTTCCGGTGTGCCGGCGGCGACCACCCGGCCGCCGCGATCGCCGCCTTCGGGACCCAGGTCGATCACGTAGTCGGCGGTCTTGATGACGTCGAGATTGTGCTCGATCACCACCAGGGTATTGCCGGCGTCGCGCAGCTGGTGCAGCACGTGCAAGAGCTGCGCGATGTCGTGGAAGTGCAGGCCGGTGGTGGGCTCATCGAGAATATAGAGCGTGCGGCCGGTGCCGCGCTTGGCGAGTTCGCGCGCCAGCTTGACCCGTTGCGCCTCGCCGCCGGAGAGCGTGGTGGCGTTTTGCCCCAGGCGCACATAGGAGAGGCCGACCTCGATCAAGGTGCGCAACTTCACCGCGGCCGCCGGCAGATTTTCGAACAGCTTAAGCGCGTCCTCCACCGTGGTATCGAGCACTTCGTGGATATTGCGGCCGCGGTAGTGGATATCGAGCGTCTCGCGGTTGTAACGCCGTCCTCGGCAGACATCGCAGGGCACATAGACATCCGGCAGGAAGTGCATCTCGACGCGAATGACGCCGTCGCCCTGGCACGCCTCGCAGCGTCCGCCCTTGACGTTGAAGCTGAAGCGGCCGGCGTCATAGCCGCGAGCGCGGGCCTCGGGCACCGCGGCAAACAGCTCGCGGATGATAGTGAACAGGCCGGTGTAAGTCGCGGGATTGGAGCGCGGCGTGCGGCCGATCGGATTCTGGTCGATCTCGATCACGCGCTCGAAGCGCTTGAGTCCCTCGATTTCATCGCACGGCCCGGCGCCATCAGCGCTGGCGTCGTTCAGCTGCGCCGCGGCGTGGCGGAACAGTGTGTCGTCCACTAAAGTTGATTTGCCGGAGCCGGAAACGCCGGTAACGCAGGTCAGCAGTCCGACCGGCAGCGCGACCGTGACATTGCGCAGGTTGTTGCCGCGCGCGCCGCGGATGGTGATCCATTGACCGTGCTGCGGGCTGCGACGGCGCTCGGGCAAGGGAATGATCTCGCGGCCCGAGAGATAGGCGCCGGTCAGTGAGGCCGCATCGGCTTCGATCTGCGCCGGCGTGCCCTCCGCCACGACCAGGCCGCCATGGGCGCCCGCCCCGGGACCCAGATCGACGACGTGATCGGCGGCGCGGATCGCGTCGGCATCATGCTCGACCACGATGACCGTGTTGCCAAGGTCGCGCAGTCGCTTCAGCGTACGCAGCAGGCGCTCGTTGTCGCGCTGATGCAGTCCGATCGAGGGCTCATCGAGGATATACATCACGCCGGTGAGGCCCGAGCCTACCTGGCTGGCGAGGCGTATACGCTGCGCCTCGCCGCCGGAGAGCGTGCTGGCAGCGCGATCGAGGCTCAGGTAGTCCAGGCCTACATCCACCAGGAAGCGCAGGCGCTCGCTGACCTCACGCACGATGCGCGCGGAGACCTCGGCGCGCCAACCCGGCAGCGTCAGGCCGGCGTAATACTCGCGCGCCTGGCCGACCGTGAGGCGGGTAATCTCGGCCAGGTTGCGGCCCTCGATCAGCACCGAGCGTGCGGCCTCATTCAGACGCGCGCCGCCACAATCGATGCAGGGGCGGTTGCCCAGGTACTTGCGCAGCTCATCGCGCACCGCCTGCGAGTCGGTCTCACGGAAGCGGCGCTCGAGATTGGGCACGATGCCCTCGAAGGTGTGGCGCTTGCGTGCGGTGCCGCCGCCTTCCTTGTAGCGGAAATCGATCTGATCCTCGCCGCCGCCATAGAGCAGCACCCGCTGCACGCGCTCGTCGAGTTCGATCCAGGGGGTCTCGACATCGAATTCGTAATGGCGCGCGAGCGACTGCAGCATCTGGAAATAATGCGCGTTGCGCCGGTCCCAGCCGCGCACGGCGCCGCCCGCGAGCGACAGATGCGGGTGCACGACCACCCGTTCCGGGTCGAAGAATTCCTGAAAGCCCAGGCCGTCGCAGGTCGGGCAGGCGCCCGACGGATTGTTGAACGAGAACATGCGCGGCTCGAGCGGCGGCACCGAGAAGCCGCACTCGGGACAGGCGTGGCGGCTCGAGAACAGCATGGCGCCCAGCGCCGGATTTTCCGGGAACACCACTCGCACTACCCCAGAGCTGAGCCGGATCGCGGTCTCGAACGACTCGGCGAGCCGCTGGGCGGCTTCCGGGCGCACGCGGAAGCGATCGACCACCGCCTCGATGGTGTGTTTGCGCTTGGGATCGAGCGCTGGCACGGCGTCGATCTCGTGCACGACCTCATCGATGCGCACACGTACGAAGCCCTGCCCGGCAAGCCCGCTGAGCAGCTGGGCGTGCTCGCCACGACGGTCGTCGATCAGCGGCGCCAGCAGCAGTGCGAGCTCCCCGGCGGGCGCCTGCAGCACCTGATCGACCATCTGGCTCACGGTCTGCGCCGCCAGGTCGATGCCGTGGTGCGGGCAACGCGGTATGCCCGCGCGTGCATACAGCAGCCGCAGGTAGTCGTAGATTTCGGTGACGGTACCGACGGTGGAGCGCGGGTTATGCGAGCCGGTCTTCTGCTCGATCGCGATCGCCGGCGACAGCCCTTCGATGCTGTCGACGTCGGGTTTGTCCATGATCGACAGGAACTGGCGCGCGTATGCCGACAGCGACTCGACGTAACGGCGCTGCCCTTCCGCATAAAGAGTGTCGAACGCCAGCGACGACTTGCCCGAACCCGACAGGCCGGTGATCACGATGAGCCGCTCGCGCGGCAGATCGAGATCGATATTGCGCAGGTTATGGGTGCGGGCACCGCGCACGCGGATGGTTTGCAAACAAGCTCCTGATACGCCGACGGCTCAATTGACGAAACAACCACTATAAACGCAGCGGCGCCCTGCGCTCAAAAACACTACAATGGCTTCCGCTTCAAGGCCCGGCCCCACCGTGGGTTCGGACCGCTCATCGGCCAGGCAATTCAGGGGCAGCACATGGCGCGCGGCATCAACAAAGTCATCCTTATCGGTCATCTTGGCGCGGATCCCGAGACGCGGGCGATGCCCTCGGGCATGACAGTCGCCAACATGCGGCTGGCGACCACCGAGAGCTGGAAGGACAAGCAGTCCGGCGAGCAGCAGGAACGCACCGAATGGCACAATGTGGCGCTCTTCGGGCGGCTGGGCGAGATCGCCGCCGAGTACCTGCGCAAAGGCTCTCAAGTTTATATTGAGGGCAGATTGCGCACACGCAAGTGGCAGGACAAGGAAGGCCGGGATCGCTACACGACCGAGATCGTCGCCAACGACATGCAGATGCTCGGTGGTCGCGGCGGCGCTAGCGGTGGTGGTGGCGGTGGCGGCGGCTCTGGCGAGGGGGCAGCGCGTGCGGAAGCCGCGGAGACTGTGGCCAGCGGCGCAGGGGCATCGCGTGATAATTTCGACGATGACATCCCGTTTTAGACGCGGTGTTCGAGTCTAGGGACCCCATAGCCCACCGCTGAGAGGTTTCAAACACTTAGGAGAGTTTTTCATTACGAAAAACTCTCCTAAGTGTTTGAAACCTCTCAGCGGGCGATCGCAAGTCCCTGAGGCTCGATTGCAGGGGCCTGAGCCGGGCCTGATATTTATATAATCAATTGATTTTAAAGAGTTTTACGCACACAGCGCGCCAACCCGATGTCGGCCGCGTTCCCTGTACGGGCTAAAACCGTTAACCTTGCCAGTCCAATCCCGCCACGCCATGACCGGCCGCTTCTACATAAAGACCTTCGGTTGCCAGATGAACGAGTACGACTCCGCGCGTATGGCGGACGTGCTGCGCTCGACTGTGGGCCTTGCCGCGACCGAGGACCCGGCGCAGGCCGATGTGCTGCTCATGAACACCTGCTCGGTACGCGAGAAGGCGCAGGAGAAGGTGTACTCCTTGCTCGGTGAGTGGCGCGGGCTCAAGGCGCAGCGGCCGGAGCTGATCATCGGCGTCGGCGGTTGCGTCGCCAGCCAGGAAGGCGAGGCCATCACCGCGCGTGCGCCATTCGTCGATCTGGTATTCGGGCCGCAGACCATTCACCGCTTGCCGCAAATGATCGATGAGCTCCAATCGCGGGGCCGCGCCGTGGTCGATGTGAGCTTTCCGGAGATCGAGAAGTTCGACTGCCTGCCCGCGCCGCGGGCGCAAGGCGCTCGGGCTTCGGTCTCGGTCATGGAAGGCTGCAGCAAGTACTGCAGCTTCTGCGTCGTGCCGTACACGCGCGGCGATGAGGTCAGCCGTCCGTTCGACTCGGTGCTCGAGGAGGTGCGCGCACTCGCGCGTCAGGGCGTCGGCGAGATCCTGCTGCTGGGCCAGAACGTCAATGCCTACGCGGGCGCCATGGCGGACGGGGCGGTGGTGGATCTGGCGACGCTGATTCATCACGTCGCGGCGGTTCCCGGCATACAGCGCATACGATTCACCACCTCGCATCCGCTCGCGTTCAGCGACAGCCTGGTCGAGGCCTACGCGGGCGTGCCGCAGCTCGCCAATCACCTGCACCTGCCGGTGCAGAGCGGTTCGGATCGCATCCTGGCGCTGATGAAGCGCGGCTACACGGGCCTCGAGTACAAGCAGCGAATCCGCGAACTGCGGGCGGTGCGGCCGGACATTGCGATCTCCAGCGACATCATCGTCGGCTTTCCGGGTGAGACCGAGCGCGACTTCGAAGCTACGCTCAAGCTGGTGGCCGACGTGCAGTTCGACCAGTCATTCTGTTTTCTCTATAGCCGCCGGCCCGGCACGCCAGCTGCCTCGCTGCCGGATGAGGTGCCACTGCTGACCAAGCAGCAACGGCTCACAAGGCTGCAGGCGCAGCTCGATGCACAGGCATTGGCAATCAGCCGCCGCATGGTCGGCAGCGTGCAGCGCGTGCTGGTCGAGCGTGGCGCAAAGAAGGGTCAGGGGGAGCTGGCCGGCCGCACCGAGAACAACCGCTGGGTGAACTTTCCGGGACCGCACTCGCTGCTGCAGCGCTTCGTCGACGTCATCGTCACCGAGGCGCGCCCGCACTCGCTGCGCGGCCGCGTGTTGCCGGCATCGGGCTCGATCGCGCCATCGGCCGCGGCTGCGGGCACGGATTCGGCGGTGTCGCCTGACAGCATGGATGCGGTGCGCCCTGTGCCCGCCGCGCCGTTCGACCGCGCGCAGATGCCAATGGCTCGCGCGGTGGAGGCCTGAGAACGCGTGAGCTCCAGTAGCGCTGCATTGCGCGAATTCGCTCTTGAACCCGCCGATAACTCGCGACTCGCGAGCCTGTGCGGGCCGCTCGATGCTAACCTGCGGCTGGTGGAATCGCGCCTCGGCGTGGAGATTCGCCGGCGCGGGCACGCATTCCGGATCAAGGGCGCGCGCGCAGCGGCGACCGAGTCGGTGCTGCGCGACCTGTTCGCGCAAACCAAACATCAGCAGCTCACCGCCGAACAGGTGCACCTGTGCCTGGTGGAGCACGCCAACGACCGCAACGGCAATGGCAAGGGCAATGGCAATGGCGGTGCCGTCGTCGCGCTGGCCCCCGCCGGGCCCGACGCGGAGCAGGAGGCCGAAGGCGGCGGTGCCGGACGTCGCGGCACGGTTCGCGCGCGCGGCGCGCATCAGCGCGAATACCTGGCCAACATCCAGCACCACGATCTGAGCTTCGGTATAGGTCCGGCCGGCACCGGCAAGACCTATCTGGCGGTTGCCTGCGCGGTCGAGGCGCTGCTGTCCGAGCGCGTGCGCCGCATTGTGCTGGTACGGCCGGCGGTCGAGGCCGGTGAGCGGCTCGGATTTCTGCCCGGCGACATGGCGCAGAAGGTCGATCCTTATCTGCGGCCGATGTACGACGCGCTGTACGAAATGATGGGTTTCGAGCGCGTGGCGCGTTTCATCGAGCGCAATGCGATCGAGGTGGCGCCGCTGGCGTTCATGCGTGGCCGCTCCCTGAATGAATCCTTCATCATTCTCGATGAAGCCCAGAACACCACCATCGAGCAGATGAAGATGTTCCTGACGCGCATCGGCTTCGGCGCGCGGGCGGTGGTGACCGGCGACCTGACGCAGACCGATCTGCCGAGCGGCCGCATGTCCGGTCTGCAGCACGCGCAGCTAATCCTGCGCGGCGTACAGGGTGTCGCCTTCACTTTCTTCGACGCGGGCGACGTGGTGCGCCATCCGCTGGTGCAGCGGATCGTGCAGGCCTACGAGTCGCATGAGATGGCTCGTGAGCCATGAGACAGGCTGCGCCAGCGGTCAGCATCGTGCGCGGGGTACGCGGCGGCTGGCTGCCCGCAGCGCGCGAGTTTCGACTATGGGCCGGCGCGGCGCTCGGTGCGCGGGCGCGCGGGCGCGAGATCTCGGTGTTGCTGGTCGGTCCGGGACGCAGCCGCGCGCTCAATGCGCAATACCGCGGCCGCGACCTACCCACCAACGTGCTGTCGTTTCCGGCGCCGCCGAGCGCCGCAAGTGCTTCGGGTCTGTTGGGCGATCTGGTGATCTGTCCGGCGGTGCTGCGCGCGGAAGCGCGGGCACAGCACAAGAGCGCGCGCGCACACTGGGCGCACCTGGTCGTGCACGGTGTGCTGCATCTGCTGGGCTATGACCACGAGCACGAGGACGAAGCCCTGCGCATGGAGCGCCGCGAAGTCCGGGTGCTGCGCCGCCTCGGCGTCGCCAATCCGTACCGCATACCGGCGCCGCGGGCGCGCCGATCGGCATAGCGACGGCCACCGGAGCACGCGCAGGCATGGCTAAGGACGGTCCAGACAGCACCGGTCGCATTGGCGTCAGCGGACGCTGGCGCGCGCGCATCACGCGAACGCTGGCCGCAGGTCTGAAGGATCGGGCGCAACTGCTGGAGATGCTGGCCGAGTCGCAGCAGCGCGGCGTGCTCGACGCCGACGCCTTCGCGATGCTGGAAGGGGTGCTCGCGGTCGCGGATCTGCAGGTGCGTGACATCATGATTCCGCGGGTGCAGATGGTCTGCCTGTACCGCGACGATCCGATCGCGCGCATCCTGCCGGCCGTGGTCGAATCGGGTCACTCGCGTTTTCCGGTGCTCGACGGCGACCGCGACGATGTCGTCGGCATTCTGCTGGCGAAGGATCTGCTGCGGCTGTTCGCCGGTGCGACGCCGGCAAAGTTCGATATGCGCGAATACATGCGGCCGGTGGTATTCGTGCCTGAATCCAAGCGCCTCAACGTGCTTCTCAAGGAGTTCCGCGGCAGTCGCAACCATATGGCCATCGTCGTCGATGAATACAGCGGTGTCGCCGGTCTGGTGACCATCGAGGACGTGATCGAACAGATCGTCGGCGACATCGACGATGAGTTTGATGTCGAGGACGATCAGAATATCCGTCGCGAAGCCGATCGCCAGTACAACGTGCGCGGCAGCACCCGGATCGATGAGTTCAACCAGTTCTTCAACGTCGCGTTGTCGGCAGGGGAGTTCGACACCATAGCCGGCCTGGTCATTAAGCAGTTCGGGCGCATGCCGCGCCGGGGCGAGAGCGTGACGCTTGGCGAGTTGGAATTTCGCGTGCTGCGCACCGATCGGCGCCGCATCGACAGCCTGCGGGTGACGGTTCCGTCAAAATTCGAGCCCACGGCGCGCACCGAGTGAGCCTGCCGCGCGCTTCGGGGGCGGCCGCCAGCGCCGGCGCGCCCGTCGTGGCCGCCACGAGCAGCCATGAGGCGGTGCGCCAGGCGGTGCTGGTATATGGGACCGCGCTGGCCGCCGGCGTGCTGCTGCCTTGCGCGTTCGCGCCGCTCAATCTCTGGCCGTTCGCGATCCTGTGCCCGGCGCTGATGATGTGGCTGTGGGAGGGCAGCACACCGCGCCGCGCGGCCTGGAGCGGATTTTGGTTCGGCGCCGGCACGTTTGCGTTCGGCACCTGGTGGCTGTACATCAGCATCCACGACGTCGCCGAGGCGCCGATCCTACTGGCGCTCGGGCTGGTGCTGGCGCTGGTTGCGATCATGGCGGCCTATCACGCCCTGCTGGGGTTTCTGTCGGCATGGGCGCTGCCGGCGACCGGTCCGTGGCGCTGGCTCGTGGGCTTGCCCGCGATCTGGCTGTTGATCGAATGGTGGCGCGGCTGGTTCGTATCGGGATTTCCATGGCTGTCACTCGGTTATTCGCAGACCGATACCTGGCTGGCCGGCTTGGCGCCGCTCACCGGTGTCTACGGGCTGTCGGCGCTGCTGCTCATCGGCAGCGGCGCGCTCCTGGCGCTGCTACGCGGAAGTCGCCCGGTGCGCCTGGTCGCTATCGCGTTGCTGGTACTGCCGTGGCTGCTGGGCGCGGCGCTGCGGCGCGTCTACTGGACGCAGCCTTCCGGGCCAGCAGTCAGCGTCGCGATCCTGCAGGGAGCGGTGCCGCAGGACCTCAAATGGCAGGCCGACAATGTCGAGCCGACGCGGGAGCTGTATACGCGGCTCAATGAGCAGGCGCTCGGTGCGCGCCTGATCGTCTGGCCCGAAGCCGCACTGCCGCAATTGGCGAATGAGATCCCGCGCTATCTCGGGGAGGAATATTCGAACGCCCGCATGCATGGCTCGGACCTGGTGATGGGAATCCTGCGGGTGGATGAGAACGACCGATACTACAACTCGATCCTGACGCTCGCGGATCGGGTCAGCTTCTACGACAAGCACCACCTGGTGCCGTTCGCGGAATATTTCCCGGTGCCCGGGTTCATCCGTTCCTGGCTGCAGTTCATGAATCTGCCGTACTCGGACTTCACGCCCGGAACGGCGAAGCAGCCGACCGTCGCCGCCGGCGGCACGCGACTCGCGCTGGGCATCTGCTATGAGGACGCCTATGGCAGCGCCAATCTGCCGGCGCTGGCCAGCGCCGGGCTGCTGGTCAACGTGACCAACGATGCCTGGTTCGGGCATTCGTGGGCGCGTCACCAGCATTTTCAGATCGCCCGCATGCGCGCGATCGAGGCGCAGCGACCGCTATTGCGGGCTGCCAACGATGGCATATCGGCCCTGGTGGGCGCGCGCGGCGAGATATTGGCGCAAGCCGAACAATTCAAGCCCGCCGTGCTGCGCGGAACCGTACAGCCACGCGTCGATCTACCTCCCTATGCCCGGACTGGAAACTGGCTTATCGTGGTATTAAGCCTGGTGGGCCTGGGCGTAGCCGCCGGCGTGAAACGCCGCCATTCCCAGGAACCGGGACCACGCTTCCCGGTCTATCATTGACCAGTTCTATCTATCGCTCGGAGTAGACCCTTTATGTCGAATCAGGTCGTGGGGCCGCGTCTGTTGGGCGCCATCGCACTCGTTAGCTTGTTTGCGGCGTGCTCGCCGCAGTCCTCCACGGCGGCGCCCAGCGACGATCCGGCCAAGGCCCGCGTCGTGCCCACCGCCACGGTCGCGCCCACCTCCGCGGCGACGGCGGCTGCCATGCGCGGCCTGCCCGACTTCTCGGATCTGGTGGCGCAGGTCGGTCCCGCCGTGGTCAATGTACAGGTGGTGCAGAAGGCGCCGACCGCGCAGCACCCGGACGACAGCGAGGAGGACCCGGACGATCCGTTCAACGACTTCTTCCGTCGCTTCGGCTTGCCGCGGCCGAATATGCCGGCGCCGAGAAATTACGCGCCGGTGCACGGCATCGGCTCCGGCTTCATCATCAGTCCCGATGGCTACATCCTGACCAACACGCATGTGGTCAGCAATGCTTCGAAGATCACCGTGAAGCTGACCGACCGGCGCGAATTCGATGCCAAGGTCGTCGGCGAAGACGAGCGCACCGACGTGGCGGTCATCAAGATCGTCGCCAAGGGCGATCTGCCGGTGGTGCGCCTCGGCGACTCCAACAGACTGCGGCCCGGTCAGTGGGTGCTCGCGATCGGCTCGCCGTTCGGATTCGAGAACTCGGTCACCGCGGGCGTTGTCAGTGCCATCGCGCGCGGCAACGTCGGTGAAGGCGGCAATGGCTACGTGCCGTTCATCCAGAGCGACGTCGCGGTGAACCCGGGTAATTCCGGCGGTCCGCTGTTCAATCTCAACGGCGAGGTGGTCGGCATCAATTCCCAGATATACAGCCGCAGCGGCGGCTATGAAGGCATTTCATTTGCGATTCCCATTGATGTGGCGGACAACGTTGCCGAACAGCTGATCAAGAGCGGGCATGTGAGCCGCGGGCGCATCGGCGTGACCATCCAGGAGGTCACGGCGGCCACGGCCGAGAACCTCGGCCTGGACCGACCACGCGGTGCCGCAGTGGCCTCGGTCGAGTCCGGCGGCCCGGCCGACAAGGCCGGCATTGAGCCGCTCGACATCATCATCAGCGTCAACGGTAAGCCGGTCGAGACCTCGGGGCAGTTACCGGCGATGATCGCCGAGATCAAGCCCGGGCAGGCGGTGCAACTCGAGGTCTGGCGCGACAAGGCGGTCAAGCACATCAGCGTCACGGTCGAGGAACTCAAGGACAAGACCGCCGAGGCGAGCAATCGCCGTAGCGGCGGCGGCGAGGATGGCGAGGCTGCGACGGTCAATCGCATCGGCCTGTCGGTGCACGCGTTGTCGGCCGCCGAGAAAAGTCAGCTCAAGGCCCACGGCAGCATTGTCGTGGTCGAGGCCAAGGGACCCGCCGCCGAGGCGGGGCTGCGCAGCGGCGATGTGATTCTGAGCATCAATCGCATCAAGGTCGAGACCATTGCCGGCTTCGAACAGGCGGTCAAGAACGCCGGCCACGACGCGACGCTGCTGATCCAGCGCGAAGGCCAGCAGTCGATCGTAACGATTACGCTGCAATAGGCTAAGGCGCCCGCCGTCCGCCGCAGGGCCGCCGGAGCTCGCCAATGAGAGGCAGCGCACTGCTTTGAGGGGTATTGAGGCGCACGATGCATTTTTAATAATAGAAATGCATCGTGCGCCTCAATACCCTACGACGTAGCTTGCCGCCCCCTGGCGTCACGCGCCGGCGGCCCTACGGCGGAGGGCGTGTCGTCGTGTATTCTTGCCCGATGCAAGAGCGATACGACCCCGCTGCTGTGGAACGGGCAGCGCAGGAATATTGGGAACAACAGGGCTCATACCTGGCGCGCGAGGACGCGAGCCGGGAAAAATATTACTGCCTGTCCATGTTCCCGTACCCTTCGGGACGGCTGCACATGGGACACGTGCGTAACTACACCATCGGCGACGTGCTGGCGCGCTTCATGCGCATGCAGGGTCGCAACGTGCTGCAGCCGATGGGTTGGGACGGCTTCGGTCTGCCGGCTGAGAACGCGGCGATCGCGAACGGCGTGCCACCGGCCGTCTGGACCCGCGACAACATAGGCTATATGCGCAGGCAGCTGCGCTCGCTCGGTTTTGCCATCGACTGGAAGCGCGAGCTCGCGACCTGCGACCCCAGCTATTACCGCTGGAACCAGTGGCTGTTCCTGCGCATGCTCGAGCGGGGCATCGCCTACAAGAAGACCGGTGTGGTGAATTGGGATCCGGTCGATAAGACCGTACTGGCGAACGAGCAGGTGATCGAGGGCCGCGGTTGGCGCACCGGCGCGTTGGTCGAGAAGCGCGAGATTCCGATGTATTACCTGCGCATCACGGCCTATGCGGAGGAGCTGCTTGCAGCGCTCGATGATCTGCCGGGTTGGCCCGAGCGCGTGCGCGTGATGCAGGCTCATTGGATCGGACGCAGCGAGGGCGTGGAGCTGGCGTTCCCTTACGACAGCGATACGCGCCAGCAGCTCGGCGCCGACGGAGCGCTGAAGGTGTTCACGACGCGCGCGGACACGCTGTTCGGGGTCACCTTCGTGGCTGTCTCGGCCGAGCATTCGCTGGCGAGCGCAGCGGCCACGCGCAGCGCGGCGCTTGCGGCATTTGTCGATGAATGCCGCCGCGGCAGCACCATGGAGGCCGACCTTGCCACGGCGCCGAAGCGCGGTATGCCGACCGGTCTGCATGTGCGCCATCCGATCAGCGGTGAGGCAATCGAGGTCTGGGTCGCGAATTACGTGCTCATGGCCTACGGCGAGGGCGCCGTCATGGGCGTGCCGGCCCACGATGAACGCGACTTCGAATTCGCTCAGCGCCATGGCATCGCTATGCGCACGGTGGTGAAGTCCGCGAGCGGCGCCTACGAGGTTGTGGGCGAGCAATGGCAGAGCGCGTACTCCGAGGATGGCGTGCTGGTCAATTCAGGCAGATTCTCCGGCTTGGATTCGCGCTCGGCGATCGATGCGATTGCGGCGACGCTCGAGCACAAGGGCCTGGGGCGAAAGTGCGTGCAGTGGCGGCTGCGCGATTGGGGTATCTCGCGCCAGCGTTATTGGGGCTGTCCGATTCCGCTGATCCACTGCGAGCAATGCGGCGACGTGCCGGTGCCCGACGCGCAGCTGCCGGTGGTCCTGCCTGAGAACCTGGTGCCCGATGGCAGCGGTAATCCACTGCTGCGCGATGCCGCATTCGTCAACTGCCAGTGCCCGAAATGCGGGTGCGCGGCGCGGCGCGAAACCGACACAATGGATACCTTTGTCGATTCGTCATGGTACTTCCTGCGCTTCGCGAGTGCTGACCAGACTGCCGCGCCGGTCGATGAGCGCGTGAAATACTGGCTGCCGGTCGATCAGTACATCGGCGGCATCGAGCACGCGATCCTGCATCTGCTGTATTCGCGGTTCTGGACCCGCGCCATGCGCGATCTGGGATTGGTGGAGCTGTCCGAGCCGTTTGCCAAGCTGCTGACGCAGGGCATGGTGCTGAACCATATTTATTACCGTGCCCCGGGCCATAGCCGTCGGCAGTTCCTGAACCCCTCGGAGGTCGAAACCCGATTCGACGCCGATGGGGTGCGCATCGGCGGTGTGTCGTTGGTGGATCAGCAACCGGTCGAGTACGGCGGTCTGGGCACCATGTCGAAGTCAAAGAACAACGGTGTGGATCCGCAGACGCTGGTCGAGAAGTACGGCGCTGATACTGCGCGCCTGTTCATGATGTTCGCGGCGCCGCCCGAGCAGTCGCTGGAATGGTCGGATGACGGCGTGCAGGGCCAGTCTCGTTTCCTGCGGCGCCTATGGAAGGCGGTCTACGATCAAGTCGCCGCCGGCGCCGCGCCGCCGCTGGAGCCCTCGGCGCTGACGCCGGAAGCGCGCGAGCTGCGTCGAACGGCACACCAGACGCTGGCCAAGGTGACCGCAGACATCGCTCGTCGCCGGACATTCAATACCGCCATTGCCGCTGTCATGAAGCTGCTCAACGCCGTGGACCATTACCAGCAGGGTGGCGACTGCGCCCGGGCGGTGCGGCAGGAGGCGCTGGAGATCGCGGTGCTCGCGCTGTCACCGATGGTGCCGCACATCTGTCATACGCTGTGGCATTCGCTCGGACACATCACGGCGGTGATCGATGAGCCATGGCCGGAACCGGACCGCGATGCGCTGGCACAGGCTTTGGTGGAGCTGATCGTGCAGGTCAACGGCAAGTTACGTGGCCGCGTGCAGCTGCCAGCGGGCGCGCAGCGGCAGCTGGCTGTGGACGCGGCGCTCGCCGACCCGAACGTGCAGCGTTTCCTCGCCGGCAAGGAAGTGCGCAGGGCGGTCCATGTTCCGGACAAGCTCGTGAACCTGGTGATATGAGCAGCCGCGCCGCCACGCTGACGGTGGCCAGCCTGATGCTAGCAAGCCTGACGGTAGCCAGCCTGATGAGTGGCTGCGGCTTCCGGCTGGAGGGCAGCGTACCACTGCCGCGTTCGCTCGCGGTGGTGCGCATCGACGCCACCGATACGCAGTCGGATTTCTACTTCGGCTTGCGCAAGGCGCTGCTGGCGGCGGGCACCCGCATCGACGATGACAGCAAGGACGAGTCGACGGCTGTCATCCATGTCATCAGCGATAACGCGGCCGAGCGTATCCTCACGGTGTCGACCCTGAACGTACCGACTGAATATGAACTGACCTACACGCTGAAATTCTCCGTGAGCTCGAGCGGACACGAGCTCATTGCCGCCGAAGAACATCGATTGGTGCGCGACTACAGTTACAGCGAAAGTGCACTGCTGGCGAAGGAGCGCGAGAAGTCGATACTCAGCGAAGCACTTGCGAACGATCTGGTGAGCGTGGTGATGCGGCGCCTGTCGAGCCTGTCCGGCGTGTCGAGCGGCGGGGCGTACTGATCCGAAAAGGTTGCGACGAGCCTCGACCATGCTGCTTCTGTCCGCCATTGATCGCCTCCACGTGATACGGCTGCTCGCCGGTTACGGGCTGGATCTGCGGCTGGTCACGTCGGCCGAGCCTATCCCAGGTTCATATTGGGGCGAGAGCGAGGCCGGGCTTCAGGGCAATGACTTGTTCGCTCGATTCGACACGCCGCTGCACTCGGTTCTGCACGAGGCGGCACACTTTATCTGCATGAGCCCGGAGCGCCGCGTCGTGCTCGACCGCGATGCCGGCGGCGATGATGCCGAGGAAGGCGCGGTGTGCTACCTGCAGATCCTGATGGCCGATGCACTCACCGGCGTCGCCCGCGAGCAAATCTATGCCGATATGGATCGGTGGGGATACAGTTTTCGTCTGGGCGCAGCCAAAGCCTGGTTCGAGCAGGATGCGGCGGACGCTCGCTCATGGCTGCTCGAGCGCGGCCTCATCGATGAGCGGGCGCGACTGACCGGGGCGCTGCGCGGCTGACGGGCCGCCGCCGGCTGACGGCTGCTGGCGGCGCGACATGGCGTCGCCATCATTCGGCGCCATCATTCGGCGCCATCATGAGCCGATGCGATCGATTTCCTCGTAAGCGCGCTTGATCCAGACCCACAAGCGCTGTTGCTCGAGCCGCCGCGGCGCCGCTATTCCAATCGGGCTCAATATCGGTACAGTTTTCCCCGTGCTGGCGTTGGAGCCGAGCCTTATGGAAGTCATTGGAACTAATCGAAATTCAAATTGGTTTGTGAGACTGCTGCGGCTGATGACTCTGCGCAGGGTAGACAGCGTGGCCGACATGGCCAGCGATGCGTCGGTGGCGGCCTGCGGCGCCGTTTCCCTGGCGCTATGGATCATCGTCGACCGGTTGCAGGCAGGTAGCGCTGTGGAGTTCGACCCGTTCGGCATTCCTGCGCTGGCGTTGGTCGCGCTGTTGGTGCTCGCGCTGGCCTACGTGACGGCGCGACTGTCAAATCCGCCGCAGCCCATCCGCTGCACCCTGTTCATCGCCGTGGCATCGCTGCCGTTGTTGATCATTTTGAGTGTGCTGATCGACGCCACTGTCGCCGATCGCTGGAGGACGCTCGCGTCGGTGACTCTCGGTGTTTACATGTTGCTCTACGCGGTGCGGTCATTGCGCGGCCTGTCGGGCACGGTGCCGCTCCAGGCCGTGGTTGCCGGTGCGGCGGTGCTGGCCGGATATCTGTGGCTCGGCCAGCTGGTCTATCTGCAACCGACCCTGTGGTCGAGCCCCGACGCCGGCGACGACGACGCGACGACGATGTCCGCGGAAGTCGCCGAATCACTGCTGTTCGATCAGCGCTCCCGCCTGGATGAGGCTCTGGAGGCGGTGGCCGACAGCACCCACAGCACCGTCAGCAGCAACGGCGGCGGCGGCGGCACCAGCAGCCGGCCATCAATGTTCTTTGTCGGCTTTGCCGGCGTGGCCTCCCAAAAAGTGTTCGCCGAGGAAATCAAGCTGGCGGCGCACGTCGTCGGGGAGCGTTTCGACACCGTCTCGCGTCAGTTGCTGCTGATCAATGATCACCGCGATTTCGACAGCTATCCGCTGGCGACGGTCTCGGGGCTACGCTACGCGCTCGGCGAGCTCGCCAAGAAAATGCAGCCTGATCGCGACATCCTCTTCCTGTCGCTGTCATCGCATGGCTCCCGCGAGCCGCTGCTAGCGGTTTCGAACGGGATATTGCCACTCGAGCAGGTGACGGGCGATAACCTCGCGTCGGCGCTGCGCGATTCGGGGATCAAATGGCGCGTCATCGTGATCTCCGCCTGCCACGCCGGCGCGTTTATCGCGCCGCTCAAGGATCCCAACACCGTGCTCATCACCGCGGCCGCCGCGGATAGGACTTCATTCGGATGTTCGGACGACCGCGACCTCACGTATTTCGGTGAGGCCTTTTATCGCGACGCGCTGCCCAGGGCGCGAAGTCTTCAGGACGCCTTCGCGCTCACCAGATTGGCCATCGCCACGCGCGAACACGCGGAGCGAGTGACGCCGTCGGATCCGCAGGCGTACTTTGGTGGGCAGATCGAGCAGCTGTTGTCGCAGCAGCCAATGCGACCCCCAGCCCCTTGATAGCGATGACGGCTAGCGGCTGGTGCGCGAGCGCCGTAGCAGGCGGTCGGTAGCCGCGACCAATTCGCGGGTGATGGCGGGTTCGAAGGCTGAGTGGCCGGCATCGGGGATGATGCGCAGCTCGGCTTCGGGCCAGGCGCGGTGCAGGTCCCAGGCGCTGCGCATCGGACAGACGATGTCGTAGCGGCCCTGCACGATCACCGCCGGGATATGACGGATGCGCTCGACGTCGCGCAGCAACTGGCCGTCGCTCGTCATGAATCCGCCATTGACGAAGTAATGCGCTTCGATGCGGGCGAAGGCCGCGGCGTAGTCAGGGTTATTGAATTTGGCGACGTAGGCCGGATTGGTGCGCAGAAAACTGGTCGCGCCTTCCCAGCTGGTCCAGGCGCGGGCGGCGGTCGCGCGGGTCGCGCCATCCTCGGAGGTCAGCCGCCGGTAATAGGCCTGCATCAGATCGCCGCGCTCTTCCGGCGGAATCGGCGCGATATATTTTTCCCAAAGATCGGGGAAAATCGAAGCCGCACCCAGTGGGTTCTGATAGAACCATTCGAGCTCGGAGCGGCGCAGCAGAAAAATACCGCGCAACACCAACTCGGTGACGCGCTCGGGGTGGCGCTGCGCGTACGCGAGCGCAAGCGTTGAGCCCCAGGAGCCGCCAAACACCATCCAGCGGTCGAGCCCCAAATGAGCGCGCAGCGTCTCAAGGTCGCCGACCAGATCCCAGGTGCTGTTCTCGCGCAGCTCAGCGTGCGGCCGACTGGCGCCGCAGCCGCGCTGGTCGACCAGCACGATGCGATAGCCCTTCGGATCGAAGAAGCGCCGCATCGCAGGGTCGGTGCCCCCGCCGGGGCCGCCGTGCAGGAATACGACCGGCTTACCCTTCGGGTTGCCGCTTTCCTCGTAGTACAGTTCATGCAGCTTCGAGACGCGCAGGTGCGCCTTGTGGAATGGCCGGATCGGCGGATACAGCGCGCTGGCAGCGCCCTGTTTGGCTGCAGCGGCCTGTTTGGCTGCAGCGGCCTGTTTGGCACCGGGCGCGCGTTTGGCTGCGGTCCGTGCAGCCACGCCGCGCCGGCCGGTCGCGGCGCGCCGGGTGGAGCGGGTGCGGTGCTTCAAATCGCGACCATGGGCCCGAGCGGCTTGCCGCCGAGCAGGTGGAGGTGCAGGTGGGAGACTTCCATGCCGCTGTCGCGGTTGCAGTTGATGATCAGGCGGTAGCCGCTCTCGGCAATGCCTTCGCTGCGCGCGATCTGCGCTGCGACCACGATCATATGGCCGACCAGGGCGGCATCCTCGCCGGTGACGTCGTTGGCCGTCGGGATGGGCTTGTTGGGGACGATTAGTATGTGCGTCGGCGCGCGCGGGTGGATATCGCGGAAGGCAATGACGCGCTCGTCCTTGTACACGATGGTCGCCGGCAAATCGCCGGCGATGATTCGCTCGAAGAGTGTCGGCATGACAGCACTGCCCGCTTAGTGTCGAAAGTGCCGGTCAGCTTAAGATATCGTCGTGACGGAGCACAACAGCGCGATGGAACACCAGGCTGCGATGGCGCAGGACACTGCCATGGGGCACTACCGATGAAGCTCACGCTCGAGAACCTGAGCGCGCAGCTCGCCGAGCGGCTGCTGCCGGTCTACCTGGTGTCGGGTGATGAGCCGTTGCTGGTGGGGGAAGCGAGCGACGCGATCCGGGCGCGGGCGCGGGCGCGCGGATTCGCCGAGCGGGAGGTGTTTTTCATCGAGCGCAGCAGCGCGGTCTGGGACGAGGTGCGGCAGGCGGCGCTGGCGCTGTCGCTGTTCACCTCGCGCCGGATCGTGGAGATCCGCATGCCGGGTGGCAAACCGGGTGTCACCGGCGCGGCGGCGCTGTTGCGGCTGTTCGAGGCCGCGGGCGAGGACCTGCTGGTGGTGATCATCGCCGATAAGCTCGAGCGTGAGACGCAGGCCTCGGAGTGGGTGCAGGCGCTGCAGCGACGCGGCGCCTGGCTGCCGATCTGGCCGGTCGAGCGTGCACGCTTGCCAGAATGGCTGCGCGCGCGATTCGCGGCGGCGGGACTGACGGCGAACTCGGATGCGCTGGCACTGCTCGCCGAGCGCAGCGAAGGCAATCTGCTGGCCGCGCGCCAGGAGATCGACAAGCTGGCGATGCTACTGCCGCGTGGCGCGACTGTCAGCGTCGCCGAGGTCGCGGCCGGCAGCGCCGACAGCGCAAGGTTTGATGTATTTCAGCTCGGCGAGGCGGTGCGCTCCGCTGATGCCGCGCGGGCATTGCGCATCCTCGGCGGACTTCGGGCCGAAGGCGCTGAACCAGTGCTGGTGCTGTGGTCGCTAGTACGCGAGTTACGGGCGCAGCAGGCGGCTGCGCCCTCGGACGCGAGCGCACGAGCGCAGGGGCTGCCGTTCGCGCGGCTCGCAATGCGCGCGGGCCGCGCCGACCGCATGGCCAAGGGTTTGAGCGCAGGAGATCCCTGGGACGAGCTGGCGCTGCTGGCGGTTGAGCTGACTGGATTGCGCAGCCTGCCGCTCGTGCGAGCGGCCGAGTGCTGAGCGGCGCGGCTTGCGCAACGCAGCGTCGGCCAGCAGACTTGGCGCCGACATGGCAGAACCTATCGGCCTCTTTGGCGGCACTTTCGATCCGATCCACTACGGGCATTTACGGACCGCCTTCGAACTGCTGCAGGCGCTGAAGCTCGCGCAGGTGCGATTCCTGCCCACCGGCAATCCACCGCACCGTGAAGAGCCGCTGGCGGCGAGCGAACTGCGGCTGGAAATGGTGCGCGCGGCGGTCGCCGGCCAGGCGGGCTTCACCGTCGATGACCGCGAGATCCGCCGCAGCGGCGTGTCGTATTCGATCGATACGCTGACCGAGTTGCGGCGCGAATACCCGGAGCGCTCGCTGTGCCTGCTGCTCGGCATGGACGCGTTCCTGGGCATGCCGACCTGGCACCGCTGGAGCGAGATTTTCCAGCTCTGTCATGTGGTGGTGGCGCACCGGCCGGGCTGGAGGGCGCCAATCACCGGGCCCTTGGGCGAGGTCATGGTCGATCACGGTACCGGCAGCGTACGCGACCTGCACACCTCGGCCGCTGGACGGATCTATGTGCGCGCGGTCACGCAGCTCGAGATTGCATCGACCGATCTGCGGGCGCTGATTATGTCCGGCCAGGACCTGCGCTACCTGGTGCCGGACGCGGTGCGCGACCTCATCGCGCGCAGCGGGTGCTATGCTGCGCGTAATCGTCAGGGAGGCTGAACCGACGCGCATGACCACAATCGCTCGCCCGCGCCGCGCACCGCGACGCAACTTCGTGCTCGAAAAACTCGTGCTCGCGGCGCTGGATGAGATGAAGGCAGTCCACATCAAATTGCTGGATGTGCGCGGATTGACCGATATCGCCGACGCCATGATCGTGGCCTCAGGCACTTCCGATCGCCACGTGCGGGCAATCGCGCAACGCGTCGTTGAAAAGGCGCGCGAGGCGGGGCGCCGGCCGCTCGGAGTCGAGGGCGAACGGGATGGCGAGTGGGTACTGGTGGATCTGCAGGATGTGCTGCTGCACGTGATGCTGCCGCGGGTACGCGAGTTCTATTCGATCGAGCAGCTGTGGGAGGCGCCCTCGGGGACGCAGCGCCGCGCCGCCCGCGCGGTGTAGATCCTAACGCCACGCGCGGCAGCATACGCTCATGCGACTGCGATTGATTGCCGTCGGCACCCGCATGCCCGATTGGGTGGACGCGGCATTCAGTGATTATTGGCGCCGCATGCGCGGCCTGTGGAAACTCGAGCTCATCGAATTGCCGACCGCGAGCCGCCGACACAGCGGCGGTGCCGCGCGCGCCGCGATGACGGCGGAGGCACAGCGAATCCTGGCAATGCTGGCACCGCGCGATTTCGTGGTGGCGCTCGATGAGCGCGGTTCCGAGCGGACCACGATGGAGCTGTCGCATTGGCTCGAGCAAAGGCGCGCGTCGGGACAGGATCTGGCGTTTATTATCGGCGGACCCGACGGTCTGTCCGAGGAAGTACTGGCGCGTGGGGATTTGCGTTGGTCGTTATCGCGATTGACGCTGCCGCATGGGCTGGTCCGCGTGGTGTTGGCGGAGCAGATTTATCGAGCCGCGACCCTGCTTGCAGCACACCCTTATCACCGGGAGTGAGTGTCATTGCGCGTGAGGGCGTGTCAACGACGGTCAGCGCGGGCGTAAGCGATGGCGGCCAGAGTGACCGTGGGCGAGAGTGACGGTGAGCGTGAGTGAGCAATGACCGTACCGGTCGTAATCCTGGCTTCAGCATCGCCGCGTCGTAGCGAGCTGCTGGCGCAGATCGGCGTGCCGCATCGCGTAGTGCCGGCTCATATCGATGAACAGCGCGCTGCCGGCGAGGCGATCGAGGACTGCGTGCGGCGTCTGGCCAGGAACAAGGCGCTGGAGGTGCAGGTAGCGCTGGCGGCGGTCGCGGGCTCCGCTGCCGCAGTTGAGCTGGCGGTGCTGGGCGCGGACACGGCGGTGATGATCGAGGATGAGCTGCTCGGCAAGCCGCGCGATCGCGCCGATGCGCTGGCGATGCTCGCCAGGCTCTCGGGACGATGCCACCAGGTGCTGTCGGCAGTCGCGCTGGCGAGTGCGAGCGGGTTGCAATCCAGCCTGTCCCGCAGCGAGGTGCGTTTTAGGGTCCTGAGCGCCCGGGAATGCGCGGCCTATTGGGACAGCGGCGAGCCGCGCGACAAGGCGGGCGCCTATGCGATCCAGGGACTGGGCGCGGCGTTCGTGGAGGAGTTGCGGGGCAGCTACTCGGGCGTGGTGGGATTGCCGCTGTTCGAGACGGCACGATTGCTGGCCGAGGCGGGAGTGCCGACATGGTGCTCGGCGGCAAGCGCGCGGGCTTGAGACGGCCGAGCTTGAGACCGGTGGGCTATAGACAGGCGAGCGAGGTATGAGCTTTGGCATCGATAGTTTCCACTGAGCCGGTCAAGGTTGCCGCGCTGCAGATGACCTCGGCCGCGGATGTGGCGGTGAATCTCGAGGCTGCCGCGCGTCTGCTGGCCGAGGCGCGGGCGGCCGGCGCGCGCGTGGCGGTGTTGCCGGAAAACTTCTCGTTCATGGGCCTGCGCGATGTGGACAAGCGCGCCATCGCCGAGCCCGACGGCGACGGGCCAGTGCAGCGCTTTCTGTCGCAACAGGCGCGTGAGCTCGGGCTGTGGATCGTCGGCGGCACGACCCCGATCGCGCAGGAGGCCGGCGGGCGCATCGCCGCCGCATGTCTCGTGTACGGCGATGACGGGCGCCGGGCGGCGCGCTACGACAAGATGCATTTATTTGACGTCGATATTCCGGGGCGAGCCGAGAGCTACAGGGAGTCAGCCAACATCGCTCCCGGCTCGCGAGCGGTGCTGGTACCGACGCCGGCGGGGCTGTTGGGGCTGTCGGTGTGTTATGACATGCGCTTCCCGGAACTGTATCGGCAATTGTCGGCGGCGGGCGCCCAGTGGTTCACCATACCCTCGGCCTTTACCGTGCCGACCGGCCGGGCGCACTGGGAAGTGCTGCTGCGCTCCAGGGCCATCGAGAACCTGAGTTATGTGGTCGCGGCGGCGCAATGGGGGCGCCATGCCAACGGCCGCGAGACCTACGGCGACAGTCTGATCGTGGATTATTGGGGCACGGTGCTGGCGCGCTTGAGCGCCGGCAGCGGTGTGGTGATCGCGGAGTTGGACCTCGTGGCGCAGGCGGAAACAAGGCGCAATTTTCCCGCCTTGACGCATCGACTATTGTGAGCGTCAATAGGTGCGCGATGGCTGCCTCAAGTAAAGCCCTTACATTCGACCCGCTGCGCTACGTGCGTGAGGGGATTCTCGCGCCGGCCGGCCTGGATGTCGGCCTGGTCGAGCAGGCGCTCGGCCTGGTGCTGGGCTCGGCCGTGGATTCCGCCGACGTGTATTTTCAGCTCTCGCGCGAAGAGAGTTGGGCGCTCGAGGATGGGATCGTCAAGGAAGGCAATTCCAGCATCGAGCAGGGTGTCGGCGTGCGCGCGATGGCGGGCGAGAAGACCGGATTTGCTTACTCGGACGAGATCATGCTGCCGGCACTCGAAGAGGCGGCCCGGGCGGCTCGCGCCATCGCCGTGGCCGGCGGTCAGGGTGCCGTGCAGGCCTGGCGGCCGATGGCCGGACACCAGCTTTATCTGCCAGTCGATCCGCTCATCAGTCTGAAGGACGAGGAGAAGATCGCCTGGCTCGAGCGCGTGGATCGCGAGACGCGGCGCATGGATTCGCGCGTGGTGCAGGTGATGGCCAGCGTGCATGCGGTGCACGAGCTGATACTGGTGGCCAACAGCCACGGCGTGCTGGCCGGCGACGTGCGGCCGCTGGTACGCATGAACGTGACGGTGCTGGTGGAGCAGAACGGCCGGCGTGAGCAGGGTTATGCCGGTTGCGGTGGCCGCTACACGCTCGATGAGCTGGTGGCCGAGGATCGGCCACTGTCGCTGGCGCGCGAGGCGGTACGCCAGGCCCTGGTCAATCTCGAGGCCGTGCCGGCGCCGGCCGGTACCATGACCGTGGTGCTGGGCCCCGGGTGGCCGGGCGTGCTGCTGCATGAGGCGATCGGCCACGGGCTCGAGGGCGATTTTAATCGCAAGGGCACTTCGGCGTTCAGCAACCGCATCGGCGAACGCGTCGCGGCCCCCGGCTGCACAGTGGTCGATGACGGCACGCTCGCGGCCCGTCGCGGCTCACTGAATATCGATGACGAGGGCACGCCGACGCAGTGCACGACCCTGATCGAGGACGGCGTGTTGCGCGGTTACATGCAGGATTCGCTCAACGCACGGCTCATGGGTGGACAGTCGACCGGCAATGGCCGCCGTGAGTCGTTCGCGCATGTCACGATGCCGCGCATGACCAACACCTACATGCGGCCCGGTCCCTATGATCCCGGCGAGATCCTCGCCTCGGTCCAGCGCGGGATCTATGCGGTGAACTTCGGCGGCGGGCAGGTGGATATCACGTCGGGCAAGTTCGTGTTTTCGGCCAGCGAGGCCTATCTGATCGAAAACGGCAGGCTCGGCGCGGCGATCAAGGGCGCGACACTGGTCGGCAATGGGCCGGACGTGCTCACGCGCGTGGCGATGGTCGGCAATGATCTGAAGCTCGATGAAGGCATCGGCGTATGCGGCAAGGAAGGGCAGAGCGTGCCGGTCGGGGTAGGTCAGCCGACGCTGCGCATCGATGGACTCACGGTGGGCGGGACGGCCTGACACCGCAGGCGTCTTAGGAGGGCGCTTGCATTTATCCAAGCCGGTGTATGAGAGCCTGCCCTGGCTGTATGCGCTGGGCGGCGGGTTGCTGATCGCAGCCAGCCATCAACTCCATTCAGGCGTCCTGTCGGTACTGCTGCTGATAGCCGGCACGCTGGGACTGGTTGGCGGGGCAGCCATATGGCTGCGGCGACGCGACTTCAGGGCCACTCATGCTGAGTATTGGTCGCAAGACGGGCCATCGAGCGTCGATGGCGATGACGAGGCGTCGCGTTCAAGCGCTGATCGCGCCGCAGATGCCTTGAGGAGCCCGGAGGAGCCCTGAGGAGCCCTGAAGAGCCCTGAGCGGCCTTCAGGTGCCGGTGTCGACCGGTTGCTCACCCGCTGCCGAGGAGGCGCTATGGGGCTCGCCCTGCGTGCGGTGCTGGGCGCGCTCATCGATGTAGAGAAGTTCGTGCTGCCCGATCATGACGACATCGCCATCATTGAGGTTGTGGTAGCGCACGCGCTTGGAGTGCAGAAAGATGCCATTGGTGCTGTTGAGGTCCTCGATCACGCAGCTGTGGGCCGTGGTGATGATCTGGCAGTGGTGGCGGCTTACGAAGCGGCTGTCGATCTGCAGGTCGTTGGCGGCAGTGCGGCCTATGATCAGGCGCCCCGGATAGAGCGCTCGCTCGCTGACGGTGCGGCCGCCGGATGCGAGCAGGATGCGCGCCAGCGGCGCGTCGGCCCCATTGTTGGGTCTTGCGGGCGGGTCGCCGCTGTGGCCGGTAGCCGCATCGCCGCGCATGCGTATCAGTCGCGTGCCGCTACGTGAAGAGTATTCCTGCCATTGCAGTTCTTCGATCGCGGCCGTTACATCATCGCGGCCGACGGTGTCGCGATTGTGGTTCGCCGCCGACAGCATCGCGGTGTCGCACAGCGTGTTGATCAGCCGCGGCACGCCGCCGGTGTAGCGGAAGATCAGTTCGAAGGTGTCGTTGGCAAATATCTCACGACCGTGCGAGCCGGCGACCTCGAGCCGGTGCAGGATGTAGGCGCGCATCTCGATGCTTGTGAGTGCCGGCAGATGAAAGCGCAGGCGGATGCGCTGCGCGAGCTGCTCGAGCTCGGGGGCATCGAGCTTGTCACCGAGCTCGGGTTGTCCGGCGAGAATGATCCGCAGCACCTTTTCCTTCGGCGTTTCGATACCCGAGAGCAGCCGCACCTCTTCGAGCACGGTCGAGGTCAGGTTCTGCGCCTCGTCGATCACCAATACGAGCTTGTGGCCGGCGTTGTACTGCTCGACCAGATAGTCGTTGAGCGTCGCGAGCAGCTCGGCCTTTTTCATTTTGAACGGCTTGAAGCCGAACTGCACCAGCACCGATTGCAGAAACTCGAGCGAGGAGACCTGGGTCTGATTGACCTGCGCGACGATCACATCGTTCTGCAGTTCCTGCAGAAAGGTCTCGATCAGCGTGGTCTTGCCGCAGCCGATCTCGCCCGTGATCACGACGAAGCCGTCGGCGAACCACACGGTCGACTCCATGTAGGCCTTGGCGCGCGCGTGGGCCTTGCTCAAATACAGGAACTGCGGATCCGGACTGAGCCGGAACGGGAGTTCCCTGAGTTTGAACAGCTCCAGGTTCATTGCTGCGAAATGATACTACGGCCTGAGCGCGAGTTGCGGATAGAGCCGCGGCAGTAGCTCTTTGGCGCGTGCCGTGCGGCGCGCAGCGGTCGTTTCGGTCACGGTGCAATGGCCGAGCTTTCGACCGTGACGTGGTTCCTTGCCGTAATCGTGCCAATGCAGTCCGGCCTCGGCCAGGAAGCGGCGCGCATTTGGCATCGTTCCAATCAGATTGATCATCGCCGAATAGCCACGCGGCGAGCTATCGCCGAGCGGCAGGCCTGCAATCGCGCGCACATGGTTTTCGAATTGGCTGGTGACGGCGCCTTCGATGGTCCAGTGACCTGAGTTGTGGACCCGCGGAGCCATTTCATTAGCGAGGAGTCGCCCACGATGCACGAAGAACTCAATGGTCAGGACCCCGACGTAGTGGAAGTCCTCGAGCACCCGCTTGAGGCTGCGCCGTGCCGCGCTCGCGAGGCGCGGGGCTGCCCAGGGGGCGAGCGTCAGGCGCAGGATGCCATCGACATGGTAGTTGCGGTTGAGCGAATAGACGGCGATCGCACCCGAGCGCGCGCGTACGCCGATGATCGACACCTCGTACTCGAAAGGCACGAACTCCTCGTAGAGCAGCGGCGCGCTGCCAAGAGCCTCCCAGGCGGGGTCGAGGTCCGCGCGGCTGCGCAGCACGTACTGACCCTTGCCGTCGTAGCCGAAGCGCCGGGTCTTGAGAACTCCGGGCAGACCGACGCGGTCTACCGCGCGCGCCAGCGAGGCGCGGCTATCCACCGCCGCAAAACGCGTGGTCGGGATCGACAGACGCTGGAAGCATCGCTTCTCGGCGAGCCGATCCTGGGCCACGCCAAGGGCTTTGAGCGGTGGTGCAATGCGGGTGCCGCGCGCGGCGCGGCGCAGCGCCTCGACGCTGATATTTTCCCAGTCGAAGCTGATGACGTCGCTGCGACGGGCGAGCTCGGCGAGCAGCGCCTGGTCGTGGAACTCGCCGGCCAACAGCGGCGCAATGCGGCCCGCCGGTGTGTCGGCGCTGCGGTCGAAGAATAGGAAGTCGAGACCGAGCGGGTAGCCTGCGAGCGCAAGCATCTGGCCGAGCTGGCCGGCGCCCACGATGCCTATAGTCATGGACCTAGAAGCCTTGCGTCATGGACTGCGCGGGTCGGGTTTTGCAAGCACCGCCGCGGTCTGTGCCTCGCGCTGATTCTGCAAGGCCCGCGCAACCTCCGGGTAGCGCGGCGCCAGGATGGCGGCGGCGAACAAGGCGGCGTTAGTGGCGCCGGCACTGCCGATGGCAAAGGTCGCGACCGGCACGCCGGCGGGCATCTGCACCATCGACAGCAGCGAGTCGAGGCCGTTGAGCGTGCGTGATTGCACCGGTACGCCCAGTACCGGCAACGTGGTCTTGGCCGCGGTCATGCCGGGCAGGTGCGCCGCCCCGCCAGCGCCGGCGATCAGCACCTCCAGGCCGCGCGCGGCCGCGCTCGAGGCATATTGGAACAGCAGATCGGGCGTGCGGTGCGCCGAGACTACGCGAGCCTCGTGCGCGATCGCGAGTTTGGTGAGCATTTCGGCCGCAGCACTCATCGTCTCCCAATCGGAAGACGACCCCATGATGATGCCAACCAGGGCTTTCATCCAGGCATTTTAGCATCACCGCTGCTGCAGAACGCCGCGAGCGCGCGCTCGATCGGCTCGGCATCGATGTCACGCATCAGGCGGCCGATGTATTGGCGCTGACGGCCGAGGGCAACACGGCTGCGCAGGCGCTGGGCTTCGAGGATGGCCTCGAGCAGTTCTCCCGGCAGCTGCAACCGCAGCAACTGCGCGGGCCGCATTCTGCTCAGGGCCACGCCGAGTTTCTGCAGCGCTTCGGCCTGGCGCTTGCGTGCGGAGCGGCTCGGGCGCTCATAGGCCTCATCGCTGCCGCCGTCGGCGCCGGGGGCGCTATGCTCAAGGCCCGCCGCCGGTGGCTCGCCGGCGGTCGATCTTCGCTTACTCAGAAAGGCTCCTTAAGCCGGTCAGGGGCGCGAGGGCACGCTGTTACAATCGGAAGCGAAATCATGGCACAGGGCAGGGCGCGTTGCCTTAAGCACGAACGAGCCGCAACGAGGAACTCCAGGAATGCAGCAGCAGGTCGATGCTTCGAGGCTCGGCGAACTCAAGGAAGTGGTCGCCAGCGCGCTCAGCCAGGCGCAGAGCACCGGTGCGAGCCAGGCCGAGGCCGACGTGAGCCTGCAGCGCGGCCTGACGGTGACGGTACGACTGGGCGAGGTCGATACCATCGAATATCACCGCGATCGAGGATTGTCGGTCACGGTCTATTTCGGCAAGTCGAAGGGTTCGGCGAGCACGGCGGATCTGCGGCCTTCGGCCGTGCACGATACGGTGGTGAAAGCCTCGGCGATCGCGCAGCACACGGCCGCGGATGAATGCGCCGGACTGGCTGACCCGCAGGCCCTCGCCCGCGAGATTCCCGATCTGGACCTTTATCATTCCTGGGATATCGAGCCGGAGCAGGCGATCCAGCTGGCGCGCGAGTGTGAGGCCGCCGGGCTGGCCTGCGATCCGAGACTCAAGAACTCCGAGGGCGCCACCGTCACGACGCACAGTGGCGTGCGTGTACACGGTAACACTCATGGGTTTCTGGCGGGCTTTCCGAGTACCAGCCATTCCTTGAGCTGTGCGCTGGTGGCGCAGGAGCGCCAGGATATGCAGCGCGACTATTGGTATACCGTGGCCCGCAACCCAGCGGCGCTCGAGTCGGCCAGCGCGATCGGCAAGCGAGCGGCGCAGCGTGCGCTGCGACGACTCGGGGCGCGGCGGCTGACAACGCGGCATGCGCCCGTGCTGTACGCACCGGAGCTGGCGCGCGGGATGTTCGGTCATTTCATCGGCGCCATCAGCGGGACGAGCCAGTATCGTCGCTCCTCGTTCCTGCTCAATGCCGCCGGACAGTCGGTGTTTCCGTCATTTCTGAACATCGTGGAACGCCCGCATCTGCTGCAGGGGCTGGCGAGCAGCCCGTTCGATGCCGAGGGCGTAGCGACCCAGGATCGAGACCTCGTGAGTGCGGGCGTGCTGCAGGGCTATGTGCTCGGCAGCTACTCGGCGCGCAAGCTGGCACTGAAGACGACGGGCAATGCCGGCGGCATCCACAATCTGCTGGTGAGCTCGGGCCAGACCGGCAGCTTCGAAGAACTGCTGCGCCGCATGGGTACCGGCTTGTACGTCACTGAGCTGATGGGCCAGGGTGTCAATGGCGTCACCGGCGATTACTCGCGCGGCGCGAGCGGCTTCTGGGTCGAACACGGCGCAATCGCCTTTCCGGTGCACGAAGTCACGATCGCCGGCAACCTGCGCGAGATGCTGCGCTCCATCGTGGCCGTCGGCAGCGACGTCGATGTGCAGGGCGCCATTCGGACGGGATCGCTGCTAATCGAAGCAATGACGATCGCCGGAGAATGACGCCGTCGACGACAGCCAGCGAATAGAGGGATTGGACTATAGGGTGGGGTTTTTGTAATCAATAAGCCCACCCTACAGTCCAATCCCTCCCGTAGCTGCCAATCGACGCCATGATCATTCGCCTGCAGTCGTTACGCCTCGCGTTGCAGTAGATCGCTCAGTGTCATGGCTGCGCATCGCTGCTGCGCGGCGCTCTCGAGTTCGGCGCAGAAATGCAGCACCACTGGTGGCGTCGCGGTGGCGGTGTGGATAAGGCCGCTGCTGTGCGCCCGCGCCACCATGATGATCTCGGCCACGGCAATCTGCGTGATGTCGCGCCCCGGCAGTAGTGATTCGTCCGCCGCCTCGGCGAGCAAGCCCGCGGTTTCGAGCGTGGCGCACATGCGCGCGACGGCAATGCCGGGATAGCCCAGTTTGGCCGCCAGCACCGGGATCGTGAGGCCCTCGCCGCCGGCGCGGTAGCGCTCGGCGACCAGATACATGACGCCGAGCGCGAGCCGCTCGGTGTCGGCGCAGGACAGACGCGGCTCGTGCAGTCCGATGCGCAGATAGCTCGGGTTCTGGGCATAGAACGAGACCTGGGCACCGAGCAGCAGGATGATCCAGTTGAAATAGATCCAGACGAGCGTGGCGATGATGATCGCGAAGCCGGCGTAGACGATGGTGAGGCGCGAGGAGTAGAGCACGAACAGGGTGAAGAAGCGGCCGATCGCAGCCCAGAGAATGCCGGCAGCGATGCCGCCGGCGAGCGCGGGCCCGAACCGAACGTGCGTATTGGGCACCACCATGTAGATGATGGTGAGCAGCCCCGAGGCGATCACGTAGGGCGCGAGGATTAAGGCCAGCGCGACCACGCGAACCATCAGCGGCAGCTCGGACAGCGCTCGCACCGGCTCGCTTTCAGCCGCGAGACGCGATAGCCCGACCACCGCGGCGAGCAGCACCGGACCGGTGATCAGCAGCGCCACGTCCTCGGCCACGCGGCGCGCGAAGTTGCGCGGCACGTCCACGTGCCAGACAAAGTTGAAGCCGTCCTCGATCTTCTTCATGGTGCCGATCAGCGTCCAGATCAGCAGCGCGAGCCCGACCGAGCCGACCAGTCCACCGCGGACTTTGTTAGCAAATTCCATGACGCGGGCCGTGAGCTCGTCGGCGGCGCTGCCCATCGGCGCGAAGAAGTCATGCACCAGGGGCTGCAGTATGCCCTGGGCATGGAAGCCCCTGAGAATGCCGAAGCTGAAGGCGATCAGCGGGATGACGGCGAGCAGGCTCGCATACACCAGACCCATGGCGTGCAGATTGAGCTTGCCGCCCGCCAGGTCGCGCAGCATTGCGTAGGGATAGCGCGCAAAGCGGCGCAGCAGGCCGCCCGCACCCGGTTTCTCGGCTTCGGCACCGAACAGCAGCCGGTCCGGCAGGCGCTGCAGCCTAGTCCGCAGGCTGTCGGCGGCGCGGCGCCTGTCCGGCATTGCACTCATGCGCTACGGGCTGGTCAGCCGGCGCAGTGCTTCGCGATATTTCTCGCCGGTACGCTCGATAATCTCGCGCGGCAGGTGCGGGCCGGGCGGCTGCTTGTTCCAGGCTAGGGTTTCGAGATAGTCGCGCACGTATTGTTTGTCGAAGGACGGCGGACTGGTGCCGACCTTCCAGGTGTCGGCGGGCCAGAAGCGCGACGAATCCGGTGTCAGCACTTCGTCGATCAGCGTCAGCCGGCCTTGTCTGTCGACACCGAATTCGAACTTGGTATCGGCGATGATGATGCCGCGTGCGCGCGCGTGCTCGGACGCAAAGCGGTAGAGCGCGAGCGCGGTGTGGCGCATCGCGGCCGCGAGCGGCGCACCGATCAGCTTCTCGGTGGCTTCGAAAGAGATGTTCTCATCGTGCTCGCCACGGGCCGCCTTGGTCGCAGGCGTGAATATCGGTGTCGGCAGCGCCTGCGCCTGCTGCAGTCCCGGCGGCAGCGCGATGCCGCAGATGGCGCCGCTGGCCCGGTAGTCGTTCCAGGCCGAGCCGATCAGGTAGCCGCGCACGACCGCTTCGATCGGCAGCGCACGCAGGCGCTTGACGATCACCGCGCGGCCTTCGAGCAGCTTGCGCTGCTCGACGTCGGTTACCGCAGAACTCAGCGGCAGACCGGTCAGATGGTTGGGCACGATATGGGCGGTGCGAGCGAACCAGAACAGCGAAATTTCATTTAGCACGCGGCCCTTGCCTGGTATGGGGTCGGGTAGCACGACATCGAACGCAGACAGGCGATCGGTGGCGACGATCAGCATGTGATCGTCATCCAACGCGTAGAGGTCGCGGACTTTGCCGCGATGCAGCCGCGTCAGGCCCGCCAATTCGGTCTCATAGACCGCGGTTTCGGCAACCGTGCCGGGGGTCGTGGCCAAGGCTTGCTACCATACCGGGTGCGAGAAAAGGGCGCGCATCTTGCCGCCCGCGCGGCGGCGGGGTCAAGCATGCGTGGCATCCCCGGCGGTCGGCATAGGCCCCGACAGCTGACGGAGAACCAATGAGCGCAGAGAAATCGATGAGCACACAGCAACGGCAGCGCAATTCATGAACTGGGGAGGAAAGATCATCGGCGGCACGCTCGGCATGCTGGCGTTGGGGCCCATCGGCGCCGCGTTCGGGGCGTTCATCGGCCATCTGTTCGATACCGGGCAGATCAGCGGCGCGATGTTCGGTGCCGGGCCCGACGCCCGACTGGTCAACGAGCTGTTCTTTCCGACCTCATTTCGGGTCATGGGCCACATCGCCAAGGCGGATGGCCGGGTCACCGAGCAGGAAATTGCCTCGGCGCGCGCCGTCATGCACGCGCTGCATCTGCAACCGGCGCAGATCCAGGCCGCGATCGGCTATTTCACCGAGGGCAAGCAGCCGGGGTTCGACCTCGACGCCGCGCTGGCGCGCTTGCGCGCATCGATCGCGGGCAATCCGGATCTGGCGCAATTTTTCGTGGAGATTCAGCTCCAGGCATCGCTCGCGGGCAATGGCCTGTCGGCAGTGCCGCGTGCGCGGCTACAGCGCGTGGCGTTGCTGCTGGGTCTGTCCGCCGGCGACTTCGCGCGGCTCGAGAGCCTGCTGCGCTTTCGTCAGGGGGCGGCGATGGGCGGCGCCGGCGACGCGGGTCGGGCGGGTGCCGGCAGGGGCGCGGCGGCGGCCAGCAATGAGCGGATTGCGCAGGCCTACAGCCTGCTCGAGGCCTCGGCCCAGATGTCGGACGAGGAGGTCGTGAAGGCCTACCGGCGGCAGATGAGCCGGCATCATCCGGACAAACTCAAGGCCAATGGCTTGCCGCAGTCGATGCTCGAGCGTGCCAAGGAGCGCACGCAACAGATCCAGGCCGCCTACGAGGTGATCCGGGAGCGCCGGGGGATGCGGTAGGAGCCCGCGTCATCGGGGGCTGCTAAACTAGCCGCATGAGCAAGCCACCCGGCCAGAGCGGCGGCCAGAACGCCCGCTGGATCGCGCCGTCGATTCTGTCAGCCGACTTCGCGCGCCTCGGCGAGGAGGTCGATGCGGTGATCGAAGCCGGCGCCGATCTGATCCACTTCGATGTGATGGACAACCACTACGTGCCGAATCTGACGATCGGGCCGGTGGTCTGCGAGGCGCTGCACCGCCGCGGCGTGTCGGTGCCGATCGATGTGCATCTGATGGTGCGCCCGGTCGATCGCATCGTGCCGGATTTCGCGGCGGCCGGGGCGGGCTATATCAGTTTTCATCCCGAGGCCACCGAACATGTGGATCGAACCATTCAACTGATCCGAGAGCATGGGTGCAAGCCGGGGCTGGTATTCAATCCCGCGACGCCGCTGAACTGGCTCGATTACACGCTCGACAAGCTCGATCTGGTGCTGCTGATGTCGGTGAACCCAGGCTTCGGCGGCCAGCAGTTCATTGCCAGCGCGCTACCCAAGATCGCGGAGGTGCGGCGGCGTGTTGCCGCCAGCGGGCGCGCGGTTCGGGTCGAGGTCGATGGCGGCATCAAGGTGGACAACATCGCCGCCGCGGCGAAAGCCGGCGCCGATACCTTTGTCGCGGGTTCGGCGATATTCGGCAGCAGGAACTATCCGGCGACCATCGCCGCGATGCGCGCGGCGCTCGGCCCGGCCGCGTAATCTTCAAAGAGGTTTGGATTCGGGTTAGAGATATCGAATCACATGAAGCATTTTTAATTATAAAAATGCTTCATGTGATTCGATATCTCTAACCTGGTTGCCCGCCTCTATGAAGCTTCCAGCCGCGCCGGGCCGCGCTTAAGCCTCGTCCTCGTCGTCATCATCATCGAACGCCGGTTTCGGCGCGGCGACGGGTTTGTCCTTGGTGGGCTTGGCGGGCACGATCACGGGCCGGGTCTTCATCTTCGGCCGCGCATTGAACACCACGATGGTCTTGCCGGTGGCGCGCAGCAGACCCTGGTCTTCGAGCACTTTGAGCACCCGACCGGCCATCTCGCGCGAGCAACCGACCAGGCGCGACAGTTCCTGGCGCGACACCTTGATCTGCATGCCTTCCGGATGCGTCATCGCGTCGGGCTCATCGCACAGGCTGGTGATCGCATGGGCGACCCGGCCGGTGACGTCGACGAACGCCAGATCGCCAAGCTTGCGGTTGGTGCGATCCAGGCGGGTCGCGAGCTGCGTGGCGAGCTCGAAAATCAGGCCCGGGCTCTCGGTCGCGACCTGGCGGAAGCGCGGGTAGGTCATTTCGGCGAGCTCGCAGGCGTTGCGAGTGCGCACCCAGGCGCTGCGGGTAGGTTGTTCGTAGAACAGCCCCATTTCGCCGAAGAACTGGCCCTTGTTGAGGTAGGCAAGCACCATCTCATTGCCTTCTTCGTCCTCGATCATCACTTCGACCGAGCCGCTGATGATGTAGTAGAGAACATCAGGCAGATCGCCGGCATGGATCAGCACGGTCTTGGAAGGCACCGTGCGGATGCGGCAATAGCTCAGAAATCGATTGATAGCGGGAATGTCGCTCAGCGGTCTGACATTCTCTTCCATGTTTTTATGGCCTTCGTTCAATGATAATTCGATGATCGCTGCCGGCTTTTTATTACCAAATTGTGCCGGCCGCAAGAGACCGTTCAAGATTGGCAATTCAGCGCCGCTCACCTGCCCCTGACGGCGCGCTCAGAACCAATAGGCGGTGCCGGTCATGACGCGCGCGGCAACTCGCATCAGCGTCGGGATCGGTCCGGGCAGCGCCGCCGCTCCGGCTGCGCGCGCTGCCTGCGCGTGCGCTGCCTCGTCGGATTTCATCAGCTCGACGATGTGGCGACTGCGTTGGTCGTTCGCCGGCAGACGGTCCAAATGGCTTGCAAGGTGGCCCTCGACCTGGTGCTCGGTCTCGGTCACGAAGCCCAGACTGATCTCATCGCCGAACATCGCCGCGGTGGCGCCGATCGCGAACGAGCCCAGGTACCAGATCGGGTTGAGGCGGCTTGGCCGTGAGTGGAGTTCATGCAGCCGGGTTTCGCACCACGCCAGATGGTCGCCTTCCTCGCTGGCGGCGCGCCGCATGAAATCGCGCGTGGTGCTCGAGCGTGACAGGGCGGCCTGGCCGCGATACAGGCCCTGGGCCGCAATCTCGCCGGCGTGGTTGACGCGCATGAGCCCCGCGGCATGGCGCTTTTCCGCCTCGGTGAGCGGGGAGTCGGGCGGTAAAGGGGGGTTGCGGACGCCCGGCGCCGGCGCAAACAGCGTGCGCAGCGTTTCATCCGCCACCTTAAGCGCCGAATCGAGGATGTCGCTGGCCAGCATGCGCGCATTATATGTCATGTGGCTGGGGAAGCCGCCGTTGGCTGGGCCGGAGCGAATTTTGCAAAGCTCGGGGTCCTTGAGTAGACTCCCCCGCCTTTTCGAATTCCATTCTTGGGACAGCCTGCGGCGCGGGCTGAAGTGACATGATGAAGACCGAATTCGCCCAGCCGGCGACTGTTCGCGGCGATTGGTATGTTGTTGATGCCAGTGGAAAAACTCTGGGCCGACTGGCATCGCGAATCGCTCTACGCCTCAAGGGCAAGCACAAGGCCGATTACAGCCCACATGTGGACATGGGTGACCATATCGTTGTGCTGCACGCAGAGATGATTGCGGTGACCGGTAACAAGCTGGACGACAAAATGTACCACCACTACACCGGCTACCTGGGCAATCTCAAGTCGATCGCACTTGGGAAGCTGCTCAAGGAGCACCCCGAGCGGGCGCTCGAGTTCGCGATCAAGGGCATGCTGCCGAAGACCACCCTCGGCCGCCGCATGTTCCGCAAGCTGCACGTGTTTGCCGGTGCCAAGCATCCGCATAGCGCACAGCAGCCGAAACCGCTGGATATCTGACAGGAAGACACAATGGCAGCGACTCCGAATTACGGTACCGGCCGGCGCAAGAGTGCCGCCGCGCGCGTTTATATGCAGCCGGGTACCGGCCGCATCACGATCAACGAGCGTCCGATCGATGAATTCTTCGGCCGCGAGACCGGCCGCATGATCGTGCGCCAGCCGCTCGAAGTCGTGCAGCTCACCGCCAAGTTCGATATCAAGGTGCACGTCAAGGGCGGCGGTATCACCGGCCAGGCCGGCGCGATCCGGCACGGCATTGCGCGCGCATTGATTGGTTACGATGAGGCGCTGCGCAAGCCGCTGCGTCAGGCGGGGTTCGTGACGCGTGATGCGCGTGAAGTGGAACGCAAGAAGGTCGGTCGCCGCAAAGCCCGTCGCGGCACGCAGTACTCCAAGCGTTGATCCTGCTGGGGGATCGTCTAGTGGTAGGACCGCGGACTCTGACTCCGCTAACCTAGGTTCGAATCCTAGTCCCCCAGCCACCACTCGCTTGCGAGTTCGTGCCGTCAGATGAATTCGACGCCGCTGGGCGTGCCGATGATCAACAAATCGGCGGGGCGCGAGGCAAACAGTCCGACCGTGACCACCCCGGTGATCTGATTGATGCTCGCCTCCATCGCCACCGGATCGGCGATCGACAAGTCATGAACGTCGAGAATGTGGTTGCCGTTGTCGGTGGTGATCCCTTGACGCCACGTTGGTCGGCCGCCTAACTCGGCCAGGCGCCGGGCGACATAGCTGCGCGCCATCGGGATGACCTCCACCGGCAATGGGAAGCGGCCGAGGGTATCGACCAGCTTGGTCTCATCGACGATGCAGACGAAACGCTCGGCCGCGGCGGCGATGATTTTCTCGCGCGTCAATGCGGCGCCACCGCCCTTGATCAGCGCTCGAGCGCGGGTGGCTTCGTCGGCACCATCGATGTAGAGCGGCAGATCGGGTACCTCGTTCAGATCCAGGATGCGTGTGCCGAGGGCGCGCAGCCTTACGCTGGAGCTTTCAGAACTCGACACCGCGCCATGCAGCCGCGATGCCCAGCCTTCGACTGCGAGCAGTTCGATGAAGGCGTTGACGGTGGAACCGGTGCCGATGCCGAGGATCATGTCGTCGCGCAACATCGCTAGCGAGGCGCGGGCCGCGTGCAGTTTCCTGATCTGACCCGGGTCGGTGATGGCTGCGGAAGGCTCTGTCATGTGAGGATATCCGATGATTTGAGTTTAGATGCGACAGTGCCCGCTAACGCGGGCACTGTTTGAAGCTTGAGGTACGGCGAGCGAGGAGGTTATCCAAGCCCGCCGTATATGAAGGCCTTACTTCTTTTTCGAAGCTTTCTTTTTGGCCTTCTTCTTTGCTTTCGCCATGACTATATCTCCATGTCAGGTTAGTCCGGGGCCCGAGTATATACACGCGTTGCAAAATTACAAGCAAACGAGTAGGGGCGCACGTCACTGTGATCTGTCTCACACAACGTTCCATTTCACTCGAATGAGAGGATGAATCGCCAATGCGCATCTTCGATCGGGGTGACCGAGAGCCGATTACCCGCGCGCAGAATCATCATCGAGGCCAACTGATCGCGCGCATGCGCTTGCAGCTCCACCAGCGTGATCACGCGCTTAAATCGGCATTTTAGCCGTACGATCGCGACGACGCCGGGTACATCGCAGCTCGAGTGATAAGGAAAGGCATCATCGCCCTTCTTGATCCGGTCGCGGATGAAGTTGCGCGCCTGGTAGTTACGTACTCCCTCCCGGCTGGTGATCTTGCGTGGCGCGGCTTGCAGATCGTCGATGCCGCAGGTCGAGGGCTCGGTCCTAAGGAGCCAATGTTGCATCGCCCGCGCGCCCTACCAGGCTGCACCGGTGAATATCGACACACCGTCTTCGGTGACCGCCGCATCCAGCGGAACGTCATGGCTGCTGCGCTCGATCAGCGGCAGTTGCTGGCATCGGTAGGCGATGCCGACGAGCAGCGGCCGGTGCCAACTCTGCCGATGCCGCCGATACGAAAACAGCCGATCGTAGTAACCACCGCCGATGCCCAGGCGTGTGCCGTGGCGATCGAATCCGAGCACCGGCAGCAACACCACCGACAGCGCGCGCGCAGGAATGGTCTGTAGGGGATCGGGTTCGGGGATGCCAAGGCGATTGATCGATTGCAGCATGCCATGATCGCGCGCGAACACCATGCGGCGGTAGCGGTAATCGACGATGCACGGCAGATAGACCGGGCAATGGAGCTTCAGGGCCAGAGCCCGCAACGGCTCGGTAGGGACTTCGGTGCCGATGGATACATACAGTCCGACAGCACGTGCGCCACGCAACCAGCGGGTGCCGCCGATGTGCGAAGTGATGGCGTGGGCGGCGGCGGTGCGTTGCGCCGGCGTCAATTCGGCGCGGAGCGCACGGAGCCGACGCCGCAGGCCGCGGCGCGCTCCCGCCGTGGCGCTAGTGGCGCAGCCGGCGCTACTGATGAGGGAATCCAGGGGCGTCACCCGCAGATGCCGGTACGAACCGTTGCTCTCGACCGGAGCAACAAGTGGGATCACCTGCGACAGGTAAGGCTTTCTGCTGCATGGCAGACCTGCACAGTGCTGTCGGCAAGGCTATCGATCCCTTGGGTGTTTCAATTAGGGTCGAGAGGTAACCCAGCCCGATTGTCGAACACCGCAGGCGACGCTTACGGCCACTGTACACCAAACTTTGAACAACTGTCCGTGGATTGGCCGAGTCCGCTGACGGGATCACAGTTCGAGCTGTTGCCCCTTTTCCAGCGCTGATTCGACCCGCTCGCGCAGAGCCTTGATGCGATGGCCGGTCTCGTGATCCGCACCGGTATCGCGGGCGCGCAGTTTGAGCACTTCGTGCGCCAGGTTCAGCGCCGCCATGACCGCAATCCGGTCCAGGCCCGCGATCTTGCCGCTGTCGCGAATCTCTCGCATGCTTTTGTTCAGAATCTCCGCGCTGTCGAGCAGGTCGGTGCGCTCGTCGGGGCTGCAGGCGACGATGTATTCCTTTTCCAGGATGCGCACGCTCAGCGGGCGTATCGCTTCGCGCGACTCGGTCATGCGCTGTGTTCCATGGCCTTGAGGCGGCCGATCATGGCCTCGACGCGCGTGCGAACCTGCTCGCTCCGATTCAGCAACGAGGTCTTTTCCGCGGCGAGCGTCTCCTGCCGCTGGCGCAGCGCACGATTTTCTTCTTTGATCTGCTGCACGGTGGCGAGCAGTTCATCGATGCGCTTCTCGAGGCGCTTGAGCTCCAGATCGATCGCCCCGGTACCCTTAGCTTCTGTCATAGCAAAACTATAGTTCCGCGCAGACACATAGGTCAATGAAAATGGCTGCGTAGTGACCAGGGTTGCGGTCGATACGAAGGCTGCAATACCATTTTGGCGTGTCCACGCACCACGATTACTCCGAAATCCAGAAAACGCTGGCCGCTTCGCATGCGCTGGCCGATCCGGCCGAGGCGCATGGCACCCTGGCAGGGGCATTGTGCGCGCTGGTCCCCTACCGTCTCGAGGACTGGCTGGCCGAGATCCTGCCTGGCGGCAGCACGGGTGCCGGGGACGCCGATCCGGTGCTGCAGACTCTTTATGAGGGAACGGTCGCAGCGCTGACCGGTCACGGCATGGACTTCGACCTGTTGATTCCCGGGGATGACCGCCCGATCGAGGAGCGTACCCAGGCGCTGACCTCTTGGTGCACCGGTTTCCTCTATGGGCTTGGCACCAGCGGCACCGCCGATCCGCAGCGCCTGCCTGGAGAACTCGGCGAGATCGTACGCGATCTGACGGAGATCACGCGTGCCGGCGTCGATGCGACCGACGGCGAAGAGGCTAATGAATCCGCACTGGCGGAACTGACGGAGTTCGTACGCGTAGGCGTGCAGCTGGTATTCGATGAGCTGGAGCCGCTGCGCGAGCGCCACATTCCGCCTGGACACGTACTGCACTAACCTTACGGCTGCTGTACTGTCCCGACCTTCTCAATCCGTCACCGAGGCATTCATGGCCGATCCAGTCAAAGGCGAATTCGCACGCCGGCGCACGCAACTGATGCGGCTGATGGGCAGCGATGCGATTGCGATCCTGCCGGCGGCACCGGTGCGGCAGCGGAACAACGATGTCGAGTACAATTACAGGCAGGACAGCGATTTTTATTACCTGACCGGCCTCAATGAGCCGGAGGCGGTGGCGGTGCTGATCCCCGGGCGCGCGGCGGCGGAATACGTGCTGTTCGTTCGCGAACGCAACCGCGAACGCGAGATCTGGGATGGCCAGCGCGCGGGTCCCGCGGGTGCGGTCGAGGATTACGGCGCCGACGACGCCTTTCCGATTACCGATATCGACGAGATTCTGCCGGGCCTGCTCGAGAAGCGCTCGCGGGTGTACTACACCATGGGTCTGAACCAGGAGTTCGACCAGCGCGTGGTCGGCTGGGTCAATACGCTGCGCTCGCAGGCGCGCAGCGGCACGCATCCGCCGCAGGAGTTCGTGGCACTCGACCATGTGCTGCACGACATGCGGCTCTTTAAGAGCCGCGGCGAGCTGAGCCTGATGCGCCGTTCGGGCGAGATTGCCGCCGGTGCCCATGTGCGCGCGATGCGCTTCTGCCGGCCCGGGCGCATGGAATACGAGGTCATGGCCGAGCTACTGCACGAGTTCAACCGTCACGGCGCCGATATCTCCTACCATCCGATCGTGGGTGGCGGCCCCAATTCTTGCGTGCTGCACTACCGCGACAACAGCGCGCGGCTCAACGATGGCGACCTGCTGCTGGTCGACGCCGGCTGCGAGTTCGGCTACTACGCCTCCGATATCACACGGACCTACCCGGTCGGCGGCCGCTTCAGCAGCGAACAGCGAGCGGTGTACGAGGTCGTGCTCGAGGCGCAGCGTGCGGCGATTGCCAAGGTCAAGCCCGGCAATTCCTGGGATGAACCGCATGAGGCCGCCGTGCGCGCCATCACCCGGGGGCTCAAGCGCATCGGCCTGCTCAAGGGTTCGCTGCCGGGGCTGATCCGCTCGGGTGCCTACAAGGCGTTCTTCATGCATCGCACCGGCCACTGGCTCGGCATGGACGTGCATGATGTCGGCGACTACAAAGTCGGCGATGAATGGCGGGTGTTCGAACCCGGCATGGTGCTGACCGTGGAGCCCGGCATCTACATCGCGGCCGGCACGCGCAATGTGTCGCGGCGCTTCTGGAATATCGGCGTGCGCATCGAGGACGATGTGGCGGTCACGCGTGGCGGCTGCGAGGTGCTGACCGATGATGCGCCGAAGGAGCCGGACGAGATCGAAGCGTTGATGGCGGCCGCGTGAAACCGCCGGCTGCGTGCCGCTGCGATGTCGCCATCGTCGGTGGCGGCATGGTCGGGGCGAGTCTGGCGCTGGCGCTGGCCGGCACGCGGCTGAAGGTACTGCTGATCGAGGCCGTGGCCGCCGACAGCCCCGCGCAGCCGAGCTTCGATGATCGCAGCACTGCCCTGGGCAATGGCGCGCGGCAAATCCTGCGCACCCTCGGGGTCTGGGATGAGATCGCGGCCGGCGCGGCCCCAATACGCGAGATTCATATCTCGGATGCCGGCCACTTCGGCTTTGCGCGGCTCAACGCCGCCGAACACGAGCTCGCGGCCTTCGGCTACACGGTCAGCAACCGACATCTCGGCGCGGTGCTGTGGCGCACGCTCCGGCGCTGCGCTCGGATCGAGCTGCGCAGCCCGGCGCGCGTGACGGCGGTCAAGCTCGGGTCCGAGTGGGCGGAGCTCACCGTCCGGGGCGAAGCTGCAAGCGAAGGCCAGCATGAGGATGACGATCTGGTGCAGGCGCGCCTCGTGGTCGCCGCCGATGGCGCGCATTCGCTGGTCAAGCAGGCGGCCGGTATCGACTCGAACGCCAGCGACTACCAGCAGGTGGCGGTGGTGGCCAATGTCAGGACCGACCGCAGCGCGCGGGGCATCGCCTTTGAGCGTTTTACCGCCACCGGCCCGCAGGCGTTGCTGCCGCTGGCCGATGGCGCCTACACGGTGGTGTGGTCGCTGGCGCCCGACATCGCGCAGGCGATGCGCGACTGTGACGACCGCGACTTCTGCCGCCAGCTGCAGCACAGCTTTGGCTGGCGCGCGGGCCAGATCCTTCAGGCCGGCAAGCGCGGCTGCTACCCGCTGTCGCTGGTGCGCGCCGAGGCCAGCACCGGTGAGCGCGTGGCGCTGATCGGCAACGCCGCGCAGGCGCTGCACCCGGTGGCCGCTCAGGGCTTCAATCTGGGACTGCGCGACGCGGCCACGCTCGCCGAACTCATCGCCACAGCGAGCGATCCGGGTGCGGATCAACTCCTCGCGCAGTTCGCTCACCGGCGCACGGCTGACCGCGGCGGCATGATCGCCTTTACCGACCAGCTGGTGAAGCTATTCAGCAATAAGCGCGGTGGGGCGATTGCGGCGCGCAATCTCGGACTGCTGCTATTCGACCTGAGTCATCCGGCCAAGCGTGCGCTGTCGCGCCTGAGCTGGGGCTTTGGCGGCTCGCTGCCGCGGCTATCTCGTGGCTTGCCGCTGCAATCATGACGGCCGGCTATGACATCGCGGTCGTCGGCGGTGGTCTGGCCGGCGCTTGCGCCGCGGCACTGCTGGTACGCCATGCCGGCATCGAGCCGCAACGCATCGCTCTGCTCTCGAGCGAGCTGCCCGCCGCGACCGCGCCCGATGCGCCGCCGGATCTGCGCGTGGTGGCGATCTCGCGCGCCAGCGAGCGCGTGCTGCGGGCGGCAGAGGCGTGGCCGCGGCTCAATCAGGCGCGGCTGTGCGCCTATGAACGCATGCGCGTCTGGCACGAATCGACGGCCGCCGCCAGCGAGGCGGCACTGTGCTTCGACGCCGCCGACATTGGCGAGCCGAATCTTGGGTTCATCGCCGAGAACAACGCGCTGCTGCGTGGCTGCATCGACAGCTTCTGCGCGGCCGGCGGCACGCTGATCACGGGTCGGCTGGCGAGCCTTGGCATTGGCGCCGAAGGCGCGCAACTGGAGTGCAGCGACGGACGTGAGATGGCGGCGCGGCTGGTGGTCGGTGCCGATGGCGCGCAGTCGCTGGTGCGCGAGCGCGTCGGACTGGCGGTGCGCACGCGCAAGTATCGGCAGCTGGCGATCGTGGCGACGGTGCGCACGGAGCGAGCGCATGAGAATACCGCCTGGCAGAGATTTTTGCGCACCGGACCGCTCGCGTTCCTGCCCTTGTTCGACGGCAGCAGTTCGATCGTGTGGTCGGTCGATGAGGCGCAAGCGCCGGAACTCCGCGATTGCAGCGGCGCTCAGTTCAACCAGCGCCTGGAGGCGGCCGCCGACGGCGTGCTCGGCGCGACCACGCTCGCGAGCGAGCGCCTGGGCTTTCCATTGCGCAGCATGGCAGCCGAGTCCTACGTTGCGCCGCGCTGTGCGCTGATAGGCGATGCGGCGCACGTGATCCATCCGCTCGCGGGCCAGGGCGCAAACCTCGGATTGCTGGATGCGGCGGCATTGTGCGAGGCGGTAGCGAGCGCGACGGCGCAGCGCGAAGACCCCGGTGCACTGCGTGTGCTGCGCGGCTATGAGCAGCAGCGCCGCACGCACAATCTGTTTATGGACGCGACGATGAGTGCATTCCACAGCGCCTTTGGCCCCGCCCGCGGTCCCGCCGCCTGGCTGCTCAATCGCGGTCTGGGCGTGGTCAATCGCAGCGGCACGCTCAAGCGAGCGTTCGCGCGGCGGGCGCTGGGCACGGCCGGGGAGCTGCCGCGCCTCGCGCGCGCCCGGCTCGCGGAACCGGTATCCGGTGATTAATGGCTGATGGCTAGGACACTATGAGCGGCATTTTCATTACGAAAATGCCGCTCATAGTGTCCTAGCCATCGACCAATGACTTATCGGACCCCGGACCCGGACCCGGACCCGGACCCGGCCCGCGCAGGGGCGAGAGGCGAGAGGCGAGAGGCGAGAGGCGCGGCAGCTCACCGCGTGGCGATGCGGTCGATCTTGGCTGCGCAGATGAAATCGTTCTCGGACAGGCCGCCGATGGCGTGCGTGGAGAAGCGCACGCGACAGTAGTTGTAGCCGACCTCGAGGTCCGGATGGTGGTCCTCGATATTGGCGAGGTGCGCCAGCGCATTGACAAAGCTCATCGTGCGGTAGAAGTCGCGGAACGCGAATTCGCGCTTGATGGCCTTGCCGTCTTCGATCAAGCGCCAGTCGGCAGAGAGTTGCTTGAGCGCGGCTTGCGCCTGCTCGGCGGAGAAAGCGGCGATATTGCCTTCGCAGGGTTTGCAGCGGCGGTCAACCAGCTCGTTCATGGCGGCGGCTTGCCTCAGCTCTGGACTCTGCGCGCATAGGTGCGCGCGACATACTGCTCCACCAGCTCCTGGAACTCCTCGGCGATACGCTCGCCCTTGAGGGTCACCGTCTTGGCGCCGTCTTCGTACACCGGCGCCACCGGCCGCTCGCCGGTGCCGGGCAGGCTGATGCCGATGTTGGCGCGCTTGCTCTCGCCCGGTCCGTTGACGACGCAGCCCATGACGGCCACGGTCATGTCCTCCACGCCGTCATAGGCGCCGCGCCACCCCGGCATGCGCTCGCGCAGATGGCGCTGAATGCGATCGGCCAGGGTCTGAAAATAGGTGCTGGTAGTGCGGCCGCAGCCGGGACAGGCGGTCACCAGCGGTGTAAAGGAGCGCAGTCCCATGGTCTGCAGCAGTTCCTGCGCGACGATGACCTCGCGTGTACGATCGCCGTCCGGCTCCGGGGTCAGCGATACGCGAATGGTGTCGCCGATGCCCTGCTGCAGCAGGATCGCCATCGCGGCCGAGGAAGCGACGATGCCCTTGGATCCCATACCGGCCTCCGTCAGCCCCAGATGCAGCGCGAAGTCGCAGCGGGCGGCGAGCTCGCCGTAGACGGCCACCAGGTCCTGCACCGCGCTGACCTTGGCCGAGAGCACGATACGATCGCGCGGCAGGCCGAGTTCCACGGCGCGGGTGGCAGAGTCGAGGGCGGAGCGGACGATGGCATCGCGCATGACTTCCTGCGCAGAGTGGGGCTCGCTCCTGCGGCTGTTCTCATCCATCAGCCGCACCAGCAGGTCCTGGTCGAGGCTGCCCCAATTGACGCCGATGCGTACCGGTTTGCCATTGCGGCAGGCGATTTCGATCATCTCCGCGAACTGCGGATCACGTTTGCTGCCGCGCCCGACGTTGCCCGGATTGATGCGGTACTTGGCGAGCACCTCGGCGCAGGCCGGGTACTCCTGCAGCAGCTTATGGCCGTTGAAATGGAAGTCGCCGATCAGCGGCACGCTGCAGCGCAGCTGCTGCAGTCGCTCACCAATGCGCGGCACGGCTGCCGCGGCCTCGGCCGTGTTGACCGTAATGCGTACCAGTTCGGATCCGGCCTCGGCCAGTTGCTGCACCTGGCGCGCGGTGGACTCGACGTCGGCGGTGTCGGTGTTGGTCATCGACTGCACCACAATCGGTGCCTGACCGCCGATCGTGATGCCGGCGACCTTGACCGGCAGCGTCGGATGGCGATTGCGTACCATGCTCCTATTGTAATGGCAAAACGTAGTGGGGAAGCGGCGAGCGCTGCTATGATTCCAATACCCGTTGATAACAGCAGGAACGGACGCACAGCGGAGACGAGTCTGGGCAGGCACACCTGTTTATACGACCTTCACGTGGCCCTGGGGGCGCGCATGGTCGATTTTGGCGGCTGGGACATGCCGGTCGCCTACGGCTCGCAGATCGAGGAGCACCATGCGGTGCGGCATGCAGCCGGCGTGTTTGACGTATCACACATGTGCGTCGTGGATCTGATCGGCGCGCGTACGCGCGAGCTGTTGTCGCGGCTGCTGGCAAATGACATCGCTCGCCTTACAGAGTCGGGCAGTGCGCTGTACAGCTGCATGCTCAACGAGCAGGGCGGCGTCATCGACGATCTGATCGCCTATTACCTCGCCGACGATCAATTCCGGCTGGTGGTCAACGCCGGCACGCGCGACAAGGATCTGGACTGGATCGGCGCCCACGCGGCCGGTTTGGATGTCAGGCTGCTCGTGCGCCGGGATCTGGCGATGCTGGCGGTCCAGGGTCCGCTTGCGCGCGAGCGCACCGCGACGCTGCTGTCGTCCGAGGCAGCCCTGGCGGCGATGGCGCTGCAACCGTTTTACGGCGCACGGATCGCGGACTGGTTCATCGCGCGTACCGGTTACACCGGTGAGGACGGCTTTGAGATCATGCTGCCGGCCGGCGACGCTGGAAAATTATGGCAAGGTCTCAATGCTGCCGGGGTGCGCTCATGCGGCCTCGGCGCCCGTGACACACTGCGGCTGGAGGCCGGCATGAATCTCTACGGCAACGACATGGACGAACAGACAAATCCGCTCGAGTCGGGCCTGGCCTGGACCGTGGCCTTCGCGCCGACGCAGCGCGAGTTCATCGGCCGCCCGGCGCTCGAAGCCGTGCGCGCGCGCGGCAGCGATCACAAGCGGATCGGGCTGGTTCTCGATGAGCGTGCCGTGCTGCGCAGCCATCAACGGGTCATCGTGGCCGGTGTCGGCGAGGGCGAGGTCACCAGCGGCACGTATTCGCCGACGCTGTCGCGTTCCATCGGTCTGGCGCGCGTGCCGTCGGCGACCGGAGCTTCGGTTCAGGTCGAGGTGCGCGGCCGGCTGTTGCCAGCGCTGACCGTGCGGCCGCCATTCGTGCGCCACGGCCGGGCGATGATCCCGCTGAGATCGTGATCCCGCTGTGATCGTGATCCCACTGTAGCCGTGATCCATCCGTAATCCTGATCCAGCTTTAGTTGCAGCGGCTGCTGACGACGCGCTCAATGGTTGCGGCGATTTATGTTCGGGAGGAATAGCGTTAATGAGCAAGATTCCGGCAGACCTCAAATATACGCGCAGCCACGAATGGCTGAAGGTGCTGCCCGAGGGCATCGTCGAGATCGGCATCAGCGATCATGCGCAGGAGTCGCTGGGCGATCTGGTATTCGTCGAGCTGCCCGAGGTCGGCCGCAGTCTCGCCACCGGTGAGGCCTGCGCGGTGGTCGAATCGGTGAAGGCCGCCTCCGACATCTATGCGCCGGTCGCCGCGACCGTGGTGGCCATCAATGTGCAGCTCGCCGAGTCGCCGGAGTTGATTAATCAGGATCCTTATGGGCGTGGCTGGATAATGCGGCTCAAACCAACGGCCCAGGGCGCCGATTCGGGGCTGCTGTCGGCGCTCGACTACCAGGCGCTCGCGGCTGCAGGCTGAGGATCCGAATGCCTTTCATTCCGCACACCGATGACGACGAACGCGAGATGCTCGCGGCCATCGGTGCGCCGAGCATCGAGGCGTTGTTCGATGAGATACCGCCGAATCTGCGGGTGCAGTCGCTGGATGAGCTGCCGACGGGATTGAGCGAGCTCGAGGCGATGCAGCTCATGGCCGCGCGCGCGCGCCAGGACAGGCGCGCGTTGTGCTTCATCGGCGCCGGCGCTTATGAGCATCACATCCCCGCGGCCGTCTGGTCCACGATCACGCGCGGCGAGTTCTACAGCGCCTACACGCCGTACCAGGCCGAAGCCAGCCAGGGCACGCTGCAGTCGATTTACGAGTACCAGAGCATGATGGCGAGCCTGACGGGCATGCAGGTCTCGAACGCATCGCTGTACGACGGCGCAACCGCGGTGGCGGAAGGCTGCCTGATGGCCGTGCGCGCCAACCGGCGCTCGAAAGCGGCGCGCATCCTGCTGCCGCGCAGCCTGCATCCGCACTATCGCGCGGTCACGCTCGCGACTGCCCTGAATCAGGGCTTGATATTCGACACTCTGCCGTATGCGCGCGATGCGGGCCATCTGAGCCTCGACTCGTTCCCGGCTCATGACGGACAGGACTTCACGGCGCTGGTCATCCAGCAGCCGAATTTCTTCGGTGTGATCGAGGAGGTAGATGCGCTGACCGATTGGGCGCATGCGCGCGAAGCGCTGGTGATCGCGGTGGTGAACCCGATCTCACTGGCGCTGCTCAAACCGCCGGGGGAATGGGGCGCGAAGGGTGCGGATATCGTCGTCGGCGAGGGTCAGCCGCTGGGTTGTCCGCTGTCGTCGGGCGGCCCGTACTTCGGCTTCATGACCACGCGCATGCAGCACGTGCGGCAGATGCCGGGGCGCATCGTCGGCGCTACGGTCGATGCCGACGGCCGGCCGGGTTTTTCGTTGACGCTGCAGGCGCGCGAGCAGCATATCCGGCGCGCCAAGGCGACCTCGAATATCTGTACCAACCAGGGCCTGCTGATGATGGCCGGCACGTTGTATCTGTCGCTGATGGGCGCCGAAGGCTTGGAGCGCGTGGCCGCGACGTCGATGGCGCGGACCGAGGAGCTGGTGCGAGCACTGACGGCCATCGCGGGCGTGCGCCGCGTATTCGCGCGGCCGACTTTTCATGAAGCGGTGCTGACGCTGGATCGACCCGTGGCACCGGTGCTGGCGGCACTTGCTCAGCGCGACATTCAGGGCGGCCTCGATCTGATCGATCACTACCCCGAGCTCGGCCCAGCGCTGCTGGTGTGCGCGACCGAGACCAAGAGCAGCGCCGACATCGAGGCTTACGCGAGCGCGCTGTCCGAGGCGCTGCGCCCGGCGCGCGCGGCATAGACGCTGCGGCCCTCAGGATAGCCACGTCGTGACGTTATCGCTGCGCGAGAAGCTGATCTTCGAGTATTCCCGGCCCGGGCGCGGCGCGCGCGGCCAATGGCCGGGACTGCCGGCGAGCGCGGCCGTCGACGCGTTGCCGGAAGGTTTGCGGCGCCGGCGCCGGCCGATGCTGCCCGAGGTCAGTGAACTCGATGCGGTGCGCCACTACACCCGCCTGTCGCAGCTGAATTTCTCGATCGATACGCATTTCTATCCGCTCGGCTCCTGCACCATGAAGTACAACCCCCGGGCATGCAATGCCGCGGCCCTGCTGCCGGAGTTCGCGGGGCGTCATCCGCTCGCACCCATAGAGCATGGCCAGGGATTCCTCAGCTGCATGTACGAGCTGCAGGAAATGCTCAAGGCGATCACCGGCATGCGCGGCGTGGCGCTGAGTCCGCTCGCCGGGGCGCATGGAGAGTTCGCCGGGGTGGCCATGATTCGCGCCTATCACCGCGCGCGCGGTGATCTGGCGCGCGATGAGATCATCGTGCCGCAGGCCGCGCACGGCACCAATCCTGCGACCGCGACCATGTGCGGCTGCGTTGCCCGCGAAGTGGCCGTGGGAGCTGATGGCGACGCCGATCTCGAAGCGCTGCGTGCGGCGGTGGGTCCGAAGACCGCGGGCATCATGTTGACCAACCCGTCGACGCTCGGGGTGTTCGAGCGGCGTATCGAAGAGCTGGCGCGCATCGTGCACGAGGCCGGCGGCCTGCTGTACTACGACGGCGCCAATCTCAACGCCATTCTCGGCAAGGCGCGTCCCGGGGATATGGGTTTCGACGTAATCCATATGAATCTGCACAAGACCTTCTCGACGCCGCATGGCGGCGGTGGGCCGGGTGCGGGCCCCGTCGGTGTGTCGGCGCGGCTGCTGCCGTTTCTGCCGCTGCCGATTGTCGGGCGCGAGCCCGATGCCGAGCGCGTCGCCGCCAAGCCGATCTATCGCTGGCTGGGCGAGCGTGATCTGCCGCAGTCGATCGGCCGGCTCACCAGCTTCGGCGGCAATGCCGGGGTGCTGCTGCGGGCCTACGTCTACATGCGCATGCTCGGTCGCGACGGCATGCGGCGCGTCGGCGAATACGCGACTTTGAATGCGAATTATCTGTCGGCGCGGCTGCAGCAGATCGGCTTCGAGGCGGCGTATCCGCAGCGGCGCGCGAGCCATGAATTCATCCTCACGCTCAAGCGAGCGGAGCAGGACTACGGCGTGACGGCGATGGACGTGGCCAAGCGGCTGCTCGATCTGGGCTTCCATGCGCCCACGACGTATTTCCCGATGTTGATCAGCGAGTGTCTGCTGATCGAGCCCACCGAGACCGAGAGCAAGCAAACGCTCGATGCGTTCATCAGCGCAATGGCGCAGATCCTGCGCGAGGCGCAGGAGGATCCCGAGCAGCTGCATGGCGCTCCGCATAATCTGCCGGTGCGGCGCCTGGATGATGTGCGCGCGGCGCGGGAGCTGAACCTCATCTACCAGGGGCCGGCCGGGTGATAAAGCGCGAGAAACTTCAGGGCCTGGGGCGCATGCTGCGGGCCTTCGTTTCGAGCGCGAAGGGCTTTGTCGGTGCGTTTCGCGAGGAGCAGGCGTTTCGCCAGGAGCTGCTGTTCGCCTGCCTGGCGCTGCCGCTGGGCCTGTGGCTCGGACACAGCGGTGTCGAGCGCGCGCTGCTCGTGGGGCCGGTGCTGCTGATCCTGATCGTCGAATTGCTCAACAGCGCCATCGAAGCGACGGTGGACCGCATCGGCCTGGAGCGCCATGTACTTGCGGGGCTGGCCAAGGACATCGGCTCGGCGGCCGTAATGCTGTCGTTCATCCTGCTGGGCGTAGTCTGGCTGCTGGTGCTGACTGGACGCCAGTAACCGGACGCTGTGCGCTTTGGTCGCGGCCGGTGTGATCGCTGGTCGACCAGGACATTACACTTGCCTAAAGGGGTTCCCAATCGATGACGGCACTGATCTGTGGTTCGATGGCCTATGACACGGTCATGGTGTTCGAGGGGAGGTTTCGCGATCACATCCTGCCTGACCGCCTGCACGTGCTGAACGTGTCCTTTCTGGCACCCTCGATGCGGCGCAATTTCGGCGGCTGCGCCGGCAATATCGCCTACAACCTCCAGCTGCTTGGTGGCGACGGCCTGATCATGGCGACCGTAGGACATGACTTTGCACCCTATGCCGAGTGGCTCGAGCGCAGCGGCCTGCCATTGACGCACGTGCTCATCGTTGCCGACCAATTCACCGCCCAGGCTTACATAACGACCGATCTGGAGAATAACCAGATCACGGCTTTTCACCCCGGCGCGATGAACTATTCGCACCTGAATCGGATCACTGAGAGCAGCGGTGTCAAGCTCGGTATCGTGTCGCCCGACGGCCGGCAGGGTATGCTCGAGCATGCCGAGCAGTTCGCCGCCGCGGGGGTACCGTTTGTCTTCGATCCGGGCCAGGGTTTGCCGATGTTCGGCGAGGTCGAGCTGCGCGACTTCGTCGAGCGCGCGGCGTGGGTGGCGGTGAACGACTATGAAGCGAGTCTGCTGTCAGCGCGCACCGGCTGGTCGCTGGGAGAAATCGCCGCGCGGGTGCAGGCACTGATCGTCACGCGCGGGGCTGAAGGCTCGTGGATTTACGCCGACGGCAGGCTGCGAGAAATCCCGGTGGCGAAGGCGGCGCGGATCGCCGATCCGACCGGTTGTGGCGATGCCTATCGCGCCGGACTGCTGTTCGGTCTGGCACGGGGGCTGGACTGGGACACGACCGGACGTGTGGCGGCGCTGCTGGCGGCGATCAAGATCGAGCACCACGGCACGCAGCAGCATCGCTGCAGCCCCGATGAGTTTCGCGACCGCTTCCGCGCGGATTTTGGATATTCACTATGAGATTCAGGCTCTGGGCTCTGGCAAGTTGCGCTGCGCTGATCGCATCGGCGGCGGCATTGGCAGCGGCGCCCGCGGCGCCCGCGGCGCCCGCGGCGCCCGCCGCGCCCGCCGCGCCTGCTGCGCCTGCTGCGCCTGCTGCGCCTGCTGCGGCTTCCGCACCTGCCGCGACCGCCGTGGTACCGACGCCGGCCACGGGCGAGGGCGCACCGCCCGCTGCCAATGCGCCGCCAAAGCTGCCTGCGACTGTCGCGGTTGCCGCCGGCGAGGAAGCGTCGGCGGCTGACTGGGCGGTGACGCTGGAGCGCATTGCCGGCAGCGTCGTGGCCATTCAGATCGATCAGGCGCTCTCATTCGATACCGAGCGCAATACGTCGGCCCAGGCGACCGGCTTCGTGGTCGATGCCGAACGCGGTCTCATACTGACCAACCGTCACGTCGTGACGCCCGGTCCGGTGACCGCGGAGGCAACGTTTCTCAATCGCGAAGAGGTACAGCTGTACCCGATCTACCGCGATCCGGTACATGACTTCGGCTTCTATCGCTACGATCCGAGCAAGCTGAAATTCATCAGCCCGAAGGCGCTGCCGCTGGCGCCGCAGGCGGCGCAGATCGGACGCGAGATCCGCGTCGTCGGCAATAACGCCGGCGAACAGTTGTCGATACTCGCGGGCACGCTGGCGCGGCTCGACCGCGAGGCTCCGGATTACGGTCTCGGCCGCTACAACGACTTCAATACCTTCTATATTCAGGCGGCGTCGGGCACTTCGGGCGGCTCCTCGGGGTCGCCGGTCATCGATATCCATGGCCGTGTGGTGGCGCTCAACGCCGGCGGCGCCAGCGGTGCGGCGTCGAGCTTCTATCTGCCGCTCGACCGCGTGCGGCGCGCGCTGCAGCTGATCCAGCAAGGCAAGCCGGTCACGCGCGGCACGTTGGAGACGGAGTTTCGCTACCGGCCGTACGATGAACTGCGGCGGCTGGGTCTGCAGAGCGGCACCGAGGCCGAGGCTCGTAAATCGCAGCCCGATGGCACCGGCATGCTGGTGGTATGGGATGTGCAGCCGGGGTCGCCCAGCGATGGCGTACTGGAACCGGGAGATATCCTGGTGCGTGTCAACGGAGCGCTGGTGACCCGCTTCGATCCGCTGGAAGCCGTGCTCGACGATACGGTCGGCGGCAATGTCGAGCTGCAGCTGCAACGCGGTGGAATCCTGTACACGGCCAAGCTCAAGGTCGATGACCTGGACTCGATCACTCCGGCGTCATTCCTCGAGATCGGCGAGGGAGTGGTGCATTCGCTGTCGTACCAGGAGGCGCGTGCGTTTCATCGTCCCGGGCGCGGCGCATTCGTCGCCGCTTCGGGCTATATCTTCGATGCCGCGGGCGTGCCCCGCGGCGCGATCATCACCGAGCTGAACTCAAAGACGATCGATGACCTGGCGGATTTCACCGCCGCGGTGGGCGAACTCGGGGACGGCGCGCGCGCGACCGTGCGCTACGTGACCATCGACGATCCCAACACCAGCCAGCTGCGCTCGATACGCATCGATCGGCGCTGGTTCCCGGCGCGCCAATGTCATCGCGATGACCGCATCGGTTACTGGCCATGCACCGATCTGGCGTCAGTCGCGAAGGTGGAACTGCCTGCGCCCGCCTCGGCGCAGCTGCCGCGTATCGATGACAAGTATGCGGCCGCGATCGCCCCGTCGCTGGTGTTCATGACCTTCGATATGCCGTATGCGGTATCGGGCGTAACCGAGCGCAACTACCACGGCGCTGGACTGATCATCGACGCCGAGCGCGGCCTGATCATCACCGACCGCAATACCGTGCCAGTGTCGGTGGGCGACGTGCGGCTGACCTTCGCCGGCACGATCGAGATTCCCGGCGAGATCGTGTACGTGCACCCGCTGCATAACCTTGCGGTTATTCATTACGACCCGAAGCTCATTGGTACGACGCCGGTCAGGGCGGCCAGGCTCGATACGGCGCCGCTGAAGGCCGGCGAGACGGTCAACGTGGTCGGACTGGATGGCAACGGCGAACTCAAGTCCCGTATCACCAGCATTGCCGACGTCGATCCGCTGCAGCTGCCACTGTCGCGTTCGGTGCAGTTTCGCGAGAGCAATCTCGAGGTCGCCTCGCTGGTGAACGCACCCGATGATTTCGTCGGCGTGCTGGCCGACGACGTGGGCCGGGTGCGCGGCCTGTGGGCGAGCTTCGCCTCGGACAACGGCCGCGATCTGGTACAGGAAAATCGCGGCATGTCGAGCGACCTGGTGGCCGAGACGCTCGATATCGTGCGCCAGGGTCGGCCGCTGCATTCGCTGGAGGCGGAGTTCACGCCGCAGTCGCTGGCGAGCGCGCGCCGATTGGGATTGAGCGATGCCTGGATGCTGCGCATCGAGAAGGCCAACCCGTCGGCACGCGAGGTCCTGAGCGTGGCGCGGCTGGTGGCCGGCTCGGATGCGGCCCGGATGCTGCAACCGGGCGACATACTGCTCGCGATCGACGACAAGCCGGTGACGCAGTTTCGCGATGTCGAGCTCGCCGTGGCGAACAAAGAGGTGGTCAACGCGACCGTGTGGCGCGTGGATGGGCAGAAGACCCTTATGGTAAAGACGGCAACTCTCTCGGGCGCCGATATCGAACGCCTGGTGCAATGGGCCGGGGCGACCTTGCAGGCGCCGCACCGGGCCATCAGCGCGCAGCGCGGCATTCCCCCGGAAGGCGTCTATATCGCGTACTTCCAGTTCGGCTCGCCGGCGGCGCATTACGGGCTGGTACCCGGACGGCGGATCGTCGAAGTTGACGGCCAGCCCACGCCCGATCTTGACGTATTTCTGCGACAAGTGGGCGGACGGCCGGATCGTTCGTCGCTGCGAATCAAGACCTTGGGCTGGAATGGGGCCGCAGAAGTGATCACCTTGAAGCTCGATCGGCACTATTGGCCAGCCTATGAGCTGCGGCACACCGCCGCCGGGTGGGAGCGACATTCCCTCGAATAGCGTCACCCGCCGCCGGTACAATCTATGCCATGGTAAGAGTCGTTCGCGCCACAGCGCTCGAGCTCGCGACCGCCGTGCAGGCGCTGCGCGACGGCGAGCTGGTCGCTTTCCCGACCGAGACCGTCTACGGGCTGGGGGCCCACGCCGGCTATCCGGCCGCACTGCGCCGGGTGTTTGAGCTCAAGGGCCGCCCGACCACCCATCCGCTGATCGTGCACATCGACAGTCCCAGGTACCTGACGCGCTGGGCGCGCGAGGTGCCCGAGGCGGCGCAGAAGCTGGCCGACCGCTTCTGGCCCGGACCGCTGACGCTGGTATTGCCGCGCGCGGAAAACGTGCATCGGTTGGTCACGGGCGGACACGATACGGTGGCCGTGCGCGTACCGGCGCACCCGATGGCGCAACAGCTGCTGACTGCTTTCGGCGGTGGCATCGCGGCGCCGTCCGCCAACCGCTACGGCCGCCTGAGCCCGACCCGGGCCGAACACGTGCGTGAAGAATTCGGCGCCGAGGTGCGCGTGGTTCTCGATGGCGGCGAATGCAGGCTCGGGCTCGAGTCGACCATTGTCGCGTGCCTCGACGGCAAGGTGCAGCTGCTGCGCCCCGGCGCCGTGACCCTGTCGCAGTTGGAGCGCGTGGTCGGCGAGGTGGTGACAGAGACATCGGCGCAGACGCCGCGGGTGCCGGGTAGTGCCGGCGCGCATTATGCGCCGACGACGCCGCTGTCGGTCGTGCCCAGCGGTGAGCTCGAGGGGCTGGTGGCGGCGCTGACCCAAGGCGGCCTGCGCGTCGCCGTACTGGCGTTGCATCCGCCGCTGGGAACCTATCAATTGACCACCTGGATCAATGGCGGACAGCGCCCCGAGAATTATGCGCACGATCTGTACGCGCATCTGCGCGCGCTCGACAAGGCCGGCTGCGCGCGCATCCTGGTGCAGGAAGTCCCGGCCGATGAACGCTGGGACGCCGCCTACGACCGCCTGCACCGCGCGGCAGCGGCCAGCGCCGGCGAGCTGGCGGACGGCAACGATCCCGTGGCGGTAGGCGTGTTGCCTTGAACGCCGCGGCGCGCAACCGAGCGGCCGTACGCGTGCCGCGCTGATGCCGCGCTCCATCGATCCGTTCCAGCCGGAGCAGATTCGCCGGCTGGTGCGCGAGTTCGGCTCGCCACTGCTGATCGTCGATTGCGCGCGCGTGCGCTCGCAGTACCGAAAATTGCGCCAGGCGCTGCCGGGCGTGGACCTGCACTATGCGCTCAAGCCGCTGCCGCACGCGGCCGTGGTGCGAGCGATCATCGAACAAGGCGGCTGGCTGGATCTGGCGAGCACCGGCGAGGTGCAGCTGCTGCAGTCGCTCGGGGTGGATCCGCAACGCTGCATACATACCCATCCGATCAAGCGCGCGCGTGACATTCGCAACGCACTCGAATTCGGCGTGCGTACCTTTGTCGCCGACAACACCGACGAGCTGCGCAAGTTCAAACCCTACGGTGAACGCGCTGCGCTGCTGTTGCGCGTCTCGTTCCGCAACCCCGGCGCAGTATGCGATCTGTCGCGCAAATTCGGCTGCGATCCCGAGGATGCGCTGGCGCTGGCGCAGCTGGCGGCCTCGATCGGCGTCGACGTGCAGGGCTTTTCATTCCACGTCGGCTCACAAGCGGCCGATGCGCTCAAGCACGTCGAGGCAATCGAGGCGTGCACCGGGCTGCTGGCGACGGCCCGACGCGCGCGGCTCGGGACGCTCGATACGCTCGATATCGGCGGTGGGTTTCCGATCGATTACCTGCAGCACGCGGTGGATATCCGGCGGTTCTGTGCCCCGATCCGCTCAGCGCTGGCCAAGCTACCCAAACGCGTGCGGGTCATCGCCGAGCCCGGGCGCTATATCGCCGGGCCGTCGGCAATCGGCGTCGCGACCGTCATGGGACGCGCGCGGCGTGAGGGCCACTGGTGGTACTACCTCGACGACGGGCTGTACGGCTCCTACAGCGGGCAGCTCTACGATCACGCACGCTACCCGGTGGAATCGCTGCGTCAGGGCGAGCCGCAGCTGCCATCGGTGCTGGCCGGGCCGACCTGCGACAGCATCGACGTCATCGCCGAGAACCTGATGCTGCCGGAGCTCAAGGCCGGCGATCTGATCGTCGGCCGGGCCATGGGGGCCTATACCTGGGCGAGTGCTTCGGAGTTCAATTTTTTTCCGAAGGCAACCGTGGTGGCAGTGAATCGGCGCCCGGGGGATGCGGGCGGGGTGGAGTAGCACCCCCGCCGCGCTTTGAGGTCAGTGTGCCCCAGGTCAGTGAGCCGGCACGGTGCCGGCCGGCGTGAGCTTGTCGATCACCTGCGGCAATACCTGTGAGAGCTTTTGCGCCAGATCCTGCGGGGTCATGCCGGTCCTGGCCGCCAATTCGCGTATTACCTCGGGGCCAAAGGCCTGGTGGACCTGGTCCGCCGAGATTGGCTTATTGGGGCCGGCGCCGATCCACGAATCGACGGTCGACATGAGTCCCTGCTGCTGCAACTGGCTTACGATTCCAGGCAGTCCGCCGTGCTTCTCGATCAGTTGATTGACGACCGTGATCATCTCGGCGCCGACCGCGCCGCCGATCAGCCCATCCAGGAGTCCCATGATCAGGACCCCTTCAGGCAGTTGCTCATGAACTGCTTGCGCGCATCGCCGGTAAGTCCCTGCGTCTTCGCATCCGCATTGCAGGTCTTCATCTTCTGCTGCTGACTGTTCATCGGGGCAGCGGGCGGCGGCGCTGCGCTGAGGCAGGTCTTCATGAAGGATTTGCGATCGTCTCCAGCCAGGTTCTTGGACTTGGCCTCGGCGTTGCAGGCCGTCATTTTATCCTGTTGCGAGTTACCCGCGTCCACGTTCGCGGCAAATGCGGCGATCACGCAGGCGGCAACACACACCAATGGTATTCGATGGCGAATCATGATTGCTGGCTCCCCGTTATTCGTTACGATTATTACGCAGGCCGGTTGGACATCGAGCAAAGTGATTTTAGTCGAATAGAAATGAAAATGCGCGGCCGCTAAGGCCTGCTCTGGAGTGCCCCGATGGAAGCCTTCGTTGTATCCCTGACCAGCATCGCCACCGCCGAGATGGGCGACCGCACGCAGCTCCTGGCGCTGGTATTGGCGGCCCGCTATCGCAAGCCCTGGCCGATAGTCGCCGCGGTCCTGTGCGCAACGCTGGCCAGTAATGGCGTCGCGGGATTGATCGGCGCGTGGTTCGGAAGGCAGCTGACCCCGGCGATGCTCGATGCCGCGGTCGGCGTGAGCATGATCGCGATGGCCTTGTGGACCCTCAAGGCCGATACGCTCGATCAGCGCGCCACCACTACGACCAGCGCCGGTGCCTTTGTCGCGACTTTGGTCGCGTTCTTCCTGGCGGAGATCGGCGACAAGACGCAAATCGCCACGGTCGCGCTGGCTGCTGCCTACCCGAACCTGCTTGCAGTGATCGGCGGCACGACCTGCGGAATGCTGCTCGCCAATACGCCAGTGATCTTTCTTGGCAACGCCTTCGCCCATCGTCTGCCGCTCAGAGCTATTAATTACACGGCATCCGCGCTGTTCGCCGCTCTCGGAGTGATATTTATCGTGCGAGCCGCGCATCATTGGGGCTGAACGCGCCGGGCCGCGCGGTGGCTCCCGGCGTGGGGCCGGCTGCAGCCGTCAGTGACGGTGGCGGTGATGCAGATCGGGATAGTGCCGATGACGGTGCCTGATCGGCTGGTGATCATGCTGATGCGAATGCGGCTCGGTGCCGTCCCAGGCGATGTCATGCTCATGCTGATGATGTGCGTCATGCACATGAGTGTGCGCGTGTGTCAGGGCTTCATGGCTATGTTCATGTTCGTGACGCTCGCTCAGATGCAGCCAGACCCCGGCGGCCATCAGCAGCGCCGAGAGCCAGAATGCCGCCGCAGCCGGCTCGTGGATAGCGATCACGGCCACGGCCGCGCCCAGGAATGGCGCGGTTGAAAAGTAGGCACTGGTACGCGCGGAGCCCAGGCCGCGCAGAGCCACGACGAACAGCACCAGACTCAGGCCGTAGCCCAACAGGCCGACGGTCATCGCGGCGGCGATCAGCGGCAGGGGCGGCAGGCTCGCGCCGAGCGCGATGGCGAGCGCGCAGTTGGTGATGCCGGCGACCAGGCCCTTGGTGGCGGCGATGAACATCGCGTCCGACGCGGCGACTTTACGCGTGAGATTATTATCCAGCCCCCAGCACAGGCCAGCGCCGGCGATAGCAATGGCCCCGTGCGCGGCACCCTGAACCATGGCGCCCGGTGACCATGCCAGAATTGCGCCGCCGGCGACGATGAGCGCCATGCCGAGGACCACGCGCCGGTCGGCGTTTTCGTGGAATACGATCCACGCGAGCAGCGCGGTGAATACAGCTTCGAGATTGAGCAGCAGCGAGGCGTTGGCCGCCGAGGTCCGCGTCAGGCCGTACATCAACAGCATCGGCGCGAGCACCCCGCCCGAGGCGATGGCGCCGAGGAACCAGGGCCACTCGCGGGCCGGCAGCCTCGGCGCCGCCAGGCCTCGATCGCGCGCCAGGCGAAGCAGCCACAGCCCCAATCCGCTGCCAAGATAGAGCAAGCCCGCGAGCAATATCGGCGGCACGTCGCCCACCAGCAGCTTTGCAAACGGCGTGCTGGCGCCGAACAGCAAGGCCGCGATCAGGGCTGCAATGATGGAGGTCTGTGCGGTCACGACATTCCGCCCATCGGACCGCGCATGCGGTGGATGCGGCCACGGCCGGTGAATTCTCAGCGGGCTACTGGCTGTGATTATATGCCACTCGGCAGCTTCGATTGACGGTGCGATGCCCGATCGGGCCGTCGCCGTCAGCCGTCGAGTTCCTCGAGCAGCGCGTCGAGCGAGCTGATCGGCGCAGTGCATTGCGTACCGCGGCAGACATAGGCGAGGGGCCCATCAGCGGCAGGCTTGGAGGCAATGGCGGCGGGCAGGCCGGCGGCACCGGCGGGCACGGCGAGCGTCCAGCGGCGCGGGGCGAAAACGGCATTGAGCTGCCTGTGCCAGGGCTGGATGGCACTGGCACGGCCGCGCAGTACCACGATCTGCGGCGGCTGCAGATAGTCCTCGAGCGCGAGCAGCATCGAGGCGTGGGCCTCGGGGTACTTGAGCAATGCCGGCCACGCCGCGCGCAGGGTGCGCTCGGCGGCCTGCAGATAGCGCGGCTCGCCCAGCAGATAGCCGAGGCGCAGCAGGGCGCGGGCGGCGATCGCATTGCCGGCCGGTATGGCCTCGTCGCTGAACGATTTCGGCCGGCTGATCAGTGCCTCATGATCATCGGCGGTGAAGAAAAACCCGCCAGCGCTCGCATCTTCGAAATGACGCAGCATGACCTCTGCGAGTTCGGTGGCCCAGGCCAGCTCGTCGGCGCAAAAGCGAACGCTCGCGAGCTCGAGGATGGCATCGAGTAGAAAAGCATAGTCGTCAAGATAGGCCGCCAGCCGCGCCTGGCCGCGCGCGCTGGTCGCCAGCAGCCGCCCGTCGCGCCAGTGTACGCGGCGCAGATAGCGCAGCGCCGCGGTGGCCGCAGCGGCGTAGTCGTCGCGACCGAGGCAGCGCGCCGCGGTCGCGAGGCCCGCAATCGCCAGCGCGTTCCAGCTCGAGAGCACCTTGTCATCGAGGCCGGGGCGTATGCGCAAGGCGCGCAGCTGCAATAGTTTGGTCTGCGCGCTGTGCAGCGCGGCGCGCAGCTCGTCGATCGACAGATGCTGCGTCTCGGCTATGGATTCGATGCTCGAGCGCACGCACAGGTGCCACTGGCCCTCGAAATTGGCAGGGCCATCGAGGCCGAAACGCGTGGCGAACAGGCCCCACTCCGACGGCGAGAGCGCCTGCTGCACCGTCTCGCGCTGCCAGACGTAGAAGCGGCCTTCGTGGCCTTCCGAGTCGGCATCCAGGCTCGAGTACAGCGCGCCGTCGTCGGCGTCGCCATTACGGCCGGCCGCCGAGCCGCCGCCGATCTCGCGCAGCATCCAGTCCACGGTGCGCGCGACGGTGTCGGCGAACAGTCGCTCGCCGGTCGCGGCCGCCGCTTCGGCGTACACCGCGAGCAGCAGCGCGTTGTCGTACAGCATCTTCTCGAAATGCGGGATCTCCCAGCGTGCATCGACCGAATAGCGATAGAAGCCGCCACCGAGCTGGTCGAACAGCCCACCTTCGGCCATCCGCGTCAAAGTCAGGCTGCTCATGTACAGCGCCTGCAGGTCGGGCGCGCTTTCCCGCGCGCTCGCGTGCCAGGCGCGCAGCAGCCGGGCCAGGCCGGGTACATGCGGAAATTTCGGTGCCGCGCCAAAGCCGCCGTATTCGCTGTCGAAGCTCTGCTCGAGCCGCGCGCGGCATGCGGCCAGCGGCTCGGCCGTCAGCGGCGCGGGGGCGGCCGGTGGCGGATTGAGATCCTCGAGCGCGGTGACGATCTGGGCGGCCGGGACCCGCAGCTGTTCGAGGTGCTCGTGGTAATAGCGTGCAACCTGGCCGAGCAGATCGCGAAACGCCGGCAGACCGAAACGTGCTTCGCGTGGGAAATAGGTACCGCCAAAGAAAGGCCGCTGGTCGTCGTGCATCAGGAACATCGTCAGCGGCCAACCGCCGCCGCGACCGGTCAGCATCTGGTGCGCCAACTGGTAGAGGCGATCCAGGTCGGGGCGCTCTTCGCGATCGACTTTAATGCTGACATACAGCTCGTTCATGGTCGCCGCGGTGGCGTCATCCTCGAACGATTCGTGGGCCATGACGTGGCACCAGTGGCAGGCCGCATAACCGATCGACAGCAGTATCGGCTTGCGCTCGCGTCGGGCGCGCTCGAGCGCCTCGGAGCCCCACGGATACCAGTCCACCGGATTGTGCGCGTGCTGGCGTAGGTACGGGCTGGTCTGCTCCGCGAGCCGGTTCACTGACTGCGCCGTGCGTTTGTCCATGGGCCCGCCGCTGATTTCCAGTAAAATGGCGTGCCACTATAATGGATCGTCACCCCATCGATGCCAGTTGTCGCCGAAGAATCCGGTACGCCGAGCGTGCTTGCCGCGCTGCCGGTTCTGCGCCTCAAGCGCGGCGAAGACCGGCGGCTGCGCGCCGGACATCTATGGGTGTTCTCCAATGAGGTGGACAACGATGCCACGCCGCTGACCGACTTCGCCGTCGGCGCCATGGCGCGGGTACTGTCCGACCGCGATCTGTTCCTCGGCTACGCTTATGTCAATCCGCATGCGCTGATCTGCGCCCGGATCCTGAGCCGCAGTCCGGTACATCCACCGGACCGATCGTGGCTGGAACATCGCCTCAAAGTGGCGCTGGGGCTGCGCGAGCGCATCTACACCGCGCCGTACTACCGTGTGGTATTCGGCGAGTCCGATGGTTTGCCTGGCCTGGTGCTGGATCGCTATGGCGATGTAGTGGTCGGCCAGATCGCAACCGCGGGCATGGAGGCGTGGCGCGGCGAGATCGAAGCGGCGGTCAGCAGCGTGCTCGCGCCGCGCACGCTGGTATGGAAAAACGACGGCGGCGCGCGCGAGCTCGAGCAGCTGCCGCGGCAGCTGCTGACACCGATCGGCCGGGCGCCCGACGAACTGCAGGTGCTCGAGAACGGGCTCGGCTTCAGCGCCCCGCTGGCCGCGGGGCAGAAAACCGGCTGGTTCTACGACCAGAGCGGCAATCGCGAACAATGGCGGCGACTGATCTCCCCCGGTGCGCGCGTGCTGGATGTCTGCAGCTATGCCGGCGCCTGGGCGATCATGGCCCTGACGCGCGGTGCGCGCGAGGCGCTTTGCGTTGACTCCTCAGAGGCCGCGCTCGGCGTGGCGGCGCGCAACGCCAGCGCCAATGGCGTCGCGGTGGGCACGCAGCGCGGCGATGCGTTCGAGGTGCTCGACGAGCTCGTGCGTCGCGGCGAGCGCTTCGATGCGATCGTGCTCGACCCGCCTGCGTTCATCAAACGCAAGAAGGACATTCCGCGTGGGCAGGCGGCCTACCGCAAGCTCAACCAGATCGCGATGCGGCTGCTCGAGCGCGATGCGCTGCTGGTCAGCTGCTCGTGCTCCTATCATCTGGGCGCCGACGAGCTGCTGGGACTGATTCAATCGGCGGCCCGGCACACCAGCCGCTTCGTGCAGGTGATCTATAGCGGCGGTCAGGCGTTTGATCATCCGGTACACCCGGCAATTGCGGAAACCCGTTACTTGAAGGCATTTTTTTGCCGGGTCACGCGCGAGTGAGGCGCGATTGCGGCGGACTGGCGGGCCGCGGCAGTGGCAGCAGCAAGGGGCGCAACCCGGTAGAATTCCTCGATGCTTCGATATCCGAACATTGATCCGATTGCCGTGAGCGTCGGACCCCTGCATATCCACTGGTACGGGGTCATGTACCTGCTGGGTTTTGCCGCGGCCTGGTGGCTTGCGCGCCGGCGCGCCTCCCAGCCCGGCTCGAGCTGGACGGCGGCCGATGTGGACGATTTTCTGTTCTACGCGATGCTCGGCGTGATTCTGGGCGGCCGCATTGGTTACGTATTGTTCTACGGCTTGCCGCTGTGGCGCGGCGACTGGTGGTACCCACTCAAGATCTGGGAAGGCGGCATGTCGTTCCACGGCGGCATGCTTGGGGTTCTGGCGGCAGCCTGGATCTTCGGCCGACAGCGGGGGCGTCACGCCTTCGACGTGTACGACTTCGCCGCGCCGCTGCCCGGAATCGGTCTGTTCTTCGGGCGCCTCGGCAATTTCATCAACGGCGAGCTTTGGGGCCGGCCCACGGACGTGCCGTGGGCAATGCTGGTGCCGGATCCGAACGGCGGTGCGCCCGTCGCGCGCCATCCTTCCCAGCTGTACGAGGCGACGCTCGAAGGCCTGGTGCTGTTCACCATCATGTGGTGGTTCACGAGCCGGCCGCGACCGCGCTATGCGCCGTCGGGACTATTTCTCGTCTGTTATTCGATCGCGCGCATCCTGGTCGAATTCGTGCGCGAGCCCGATGTGGGTATCGGCTACCTGGCATTCGGTTGGGTGACAATGGGGCAGCTGCTGTCGGTGCCGATGCTGCTGGTGGGCATCGGGCTGTGGGTCGCGGCCTATCGCCAACCGATCGCCTCCGGTAATTTCGTGCCGGCAAAATGACACCGTACCTGGAGCTGATGCGCGCGGTGCGCGAACGCGGCGTCCGCAAGGACGATCGCACCGGTACCGGGACTTTGTCGTTGTTCGGACAGCAGCTGCGTTTCGACCTGGCGGCCGGCTTTCCGCTGCTCACCACCAAGAAAATCCATCTGCCCTCGGTGATCTACGAGTTGTTGTGGTTCCTGCGCGGCGACACCAACGTGCGCTACCTGCGTGAGCATGGCGTGACCATCTGGGACGAATGGGCGGATGATCGCGGCGAGCTCGGACCAGTTTACGGCAAGCAATGGCGCAGCTGGGGTGCGGCCGATGGGCGGCAGATCGATCAGATCAGCACCATCGTGCAGCAACTTCGGACCAATCCGGATTCGCGCCGCATGCTCGTGAATGCCTGGAATGTCGGCGAACTCGAGCAGATGGCACTGGCGCCCTGCCATGTGCTGTTCCAATTCCATGTCGCGGCGGGAAGACTGTCGTGCCAGCTCTATCAGCGCAGCGCCGATGTTTTTCTCGGCCTGCCGTTCAACATCGCGTCCTACGCGTTGCTGACCTGCATGTTCGCCCAGCAGTGCACGCTCGAACCGGGCGAGTTCATCTGGACCGGCGGGGATTGCCACCTGTATCTCAATCACCTGCAACAGGCCGACCTGCAGCTCTCACGCACGCCGCTACCGGCGCCGCAGCTGCAGATCCGGCGCCGGCCGGCGAGTATTTTTGAGTACGAGTACGAGGATTTTGCGTTCATGAACTATCAATTTCATCCGCCGATCCGCGCCCCTGTCGCCGTATGAGTCAACGCAGCGGGAAACCGCGCCGCGCCAGGCGGACGCAGCAGCGCGCTGCGCGGCGCCGGAAGATTGTCACCGCGATCCCGGCGCGACCGGGGATGATGCGCGTGCGTCGCTCGCGCGTTCATGGCCGTGGCGTGTTTGCCCTGCGCCGTATCCGCAAGGGCACGCGAATCATCGAGTACCTGGGCGACCGCGTGTCGCACCGGCAAGCGGATCTGCGCTACGAGCACAAAGACATTGCCGACAACCACACATTTCTGTTCATCGTTGACCGCAGCGTGGTCATCGACGGCGGTGTCAATGGCAACGATGCGCGCTTCATCAACCATTCCTGCGATCCGAATTGCGAGTCGCTGATCGATGATCGCCGCGTTTTCATCGAGGCTATCCGCACCATTCAGCGCGGCGAGGAGCTGACCTACGACTATCAGATCGGACGCGATCGCACCGATCCGCCGAACGTCGATGACATCTTCGCCTGCCGCTGCGGTGCCGGGGGATGCCGCGGCTCGATGCTGTGGCCGCCCAAGCGCAAGGCGCGCGCCGAGCGGCGCGCCAAGCCGCCGGCCAGGAGACGAAGCGCGCCCGCCGGGAAGAGGGCGTGAAGACTCCGCGCCTGTCGCTCTCGGCCGTGATCGGCGCGATGGGCGTCGTCTACGGCGATATCGGCACCAGTCCGCTCTATGCACTCGAGGCATCGCTCACGGCCGCCGAAGCGCCGACCGACCGCATGGCCGTACTGGGCGTGCTGTCGCTCATCTTCTGGAGCCTGTTGGTCGTGATCACGCTCAAGTACGTGGTGCTGATCATGCGCGCCGACAACGACGGCGAGGGTGGAATCCTGTCGTTGTTCGCCCTGGTACAGCGAACTCTTGCCGCCGGCAGTCGCCGGCGGCAGGTAATTGTCATGCTGGCGGCGCTCGGCGCGGCGCTGTTCTACTGCGATGCGTTGATTACGCCTGCAATCTCGGTGTTGAGCGCAGTGGAGGGGCTGCAGAATCTGAGTCCCGATACCGGGCGCGCTGTGGTGCCGGTGACGCTGGTCATCATGATCGTGCTGTTCGCCATACAGAGTCGCGGCACGGAGCGGGTCGGCCGCCTGTTCGGCCCGATCATGCTGGTGTGGTTCCTGGTGCTGGCGGTGTCCGGGTTGGCGGCGCTGCTGAAGAATCCATCGGTATTGGTGGCGATGAGCCCGTCCTATGGCCTGCTGCTGCTGGGGCACCGGCCGGGCCTATCGCTCGGGATTCTCGGCGGCGTGTTTCTGGCGATGACCGGCGGTGAAGCGTTGTATGCCGACATGGGCCACTTCGGCAAGAAGCCGGTGCGCGTAGCCTGGTTTACTATCGTGTGGCCTGCGCTGGTGATGAATTATTTCGGCCAGGGGGCGAGGATACTGGGCGATCCCGCCGCGGCGCATCTGCCGCTCTACCAGTTGGTGCCGGCCGCCGTATTGCCGCTGATGGTGCTGCTGGCGACGGTGGCCACGATCATCGCCTCGCAGGCGACAATCACCGGTGCCTTTTCCGTCACGCGCCAGTGCATCCAGCTCGATCTGCTGCCGCGGCTGCGTATCACGCAGACCTCGGCGCTCGAGCACTGCCAGATCTATGTACCGGTGGTGAACTGGTTCGTGCTGATCGCGGTGTGCACGTTCGTGCTCAGTTTCCGCTCGTCGGCCGCGCTAGGCGCCGCCTACGGCGCAGCGGTCGCCGGAACCATGTTCATCACCACGCTGCTCGGCATGCAACTCTCGATCTCGCAATGGCGCTGGCGGCGTTGGCAGGTCGTGGGAGTATTCGTGCCGCTGATGTGCGTCGATCTGGTCTACCTGGTCGGCAACCTGACCAAGTTTACCCAGGGTGCCTGGGTGCCGTTGACGCTGGCGGTGATGATGTTCAGCGTGTTCATGGTCTGGCGCAGCGGCCGGCGGCTGTTGCGCAGCGCGCTGCGTGCTGTGGCGGTACCGCTGTCGCAGCTGCCGAAGCTGCTTGCGGGAGTTGCCCGGGTGCCCGGTACAGCGGTGTTCCTGGCGAGCGATCCGCTGTACGTGCCGACGGCGCTGTTGCGCAATCTCGAGCACAACCATGTCGCGCATGAGCGCATCGTGTTCCTGAACATGGATATCGCGCGCGCCCCACGGCAAGACCCGGCGGATCGCGTGCGCATAGAAACGCTGATGCCCGAGGTCTACGCGGTGACGGCGCGCTTCGGCTTCATGGAGACACCGGACGTCAGCGAGGCACTGCGGCAATGCCGCGCCCGCGGGCTGAAGCTATTCGCGCAGGACTGCTCGTTCTTCCTGGGCTGGCACCTGGTGGTGCCGCGACGGCGGGGCGGTTACGAGGGTCTGCGACGGCGCCTGTTTGCGTGGATGCAGCGGCGCAGCACCCAGGCCGCGGAGTTTTTTCGTATGCCCGAGCGGCGCGTGATCGTGCTCGCCACGCAGGTCGAGCTCTGACGGGGCCGAATCGGACCGGACTGCCATGGGCGCTGTTAACTGCATGTGAAGGTATCAAACTACATGAGGAATTTTTATAATTAAAAATTCCTCATGTAGTTTGATACCTTCCAGTGTAGTTTGGCGGTGCTCATGGCTCATCCCGATTCGGCGCCGCGTGTAGCGCTCGTGGTCGCGATGGCTGACAACGGTGTGATCGGCAGAGCTGGCGCACTGCCCTGGCATCTGCCCGACGATCTCAGGTACTTCAAGGCGGTGACGCTCGGCAAGCCGGTGCTGATGGGGCGGCGGACCTTCGAGTCGATCGGCAAGCCATTGCCTGGCCGGCGCAATCTGGTCCTGAGCCGGGCTGCGGCTGGACATGCGCCCGGCGTGGAATACGTACGCAGCGTCGGGCAGGCGCGCGCTCTGGCGGCGGGTGCCGTGGAGCTGTGTGTCATCGGCGGCGCCGAGGTCTATGCGCTCGCGCTGCCGCTGGCGACGCGCATTTATTTGACGCGAGTGCACGGCGTCGTGACGGGCGACGTCTATTTCCCGCTGCGGGATTTTGCGGCTTGGCGCGAGATCGAGTCTGTGGCGCATGCAGCGGACGAACGGCATGCCTACGCGATGAGCTTTGCGACCCTGGAGCGCTGCTGAGATCGCCTCGCCGACATCAGTAGGCCGTCAGCAACATTCCGGTCTGCGGCGTAATCGCCGCACCGCCGCTGCCGGCGAATTGCACCGGGACCGACTCGGCGCGCATTCCAGCATTGCGAACGACTGCGAAATGCAGGTGCGGACCGGTGGTCAGGCCGGTATTGCCGGAGTCCGCGATGTACTGGCCCCTGCGCACGCTCTGACCCGGCTGCACGCGAATGGATTCCCAATGCAGGTGTGCGTAGATGCCGATGGTGCCGTCGTCGTGCAGGATTTCTACTACGTTGGCCTGGTCCAGCAACGCCCGGTCAGGTGCACCGCGGAAAAAGTCGTGATGCACGTTGATTACCGTACCTTCTCTTGCGGCATAGATCGGCGTGCCGTCCGGTACGGCCAAATCCACTGCGTACTCCGAGTCTGCAGTGGTGTGAGTGATTCGCACCGGATACGCCTGCGAGACCATGAAGCTGGCTCCCAAGGCGAAGGGAACGCGATAAGGTTCCTGCGGTCTGTGAGTCGCCCCAGGTGTGCCGAGCACGACGCGCCAGGAGAAATCAAAGCCGACGACGCTCGCGCCGGCAACGGTTGCGGTCAGTAGCGGCAGGCTTGAGTGCGGTTGCAGCGCGGCATGGTACGTTCCCGCGTCGGCGCTCTGCGGTAGCGACACATTTCCTGCGCTGGTGATCTGCAGCGAAAACTCGGCCTCACAGCCGCATTCGTTGATGGCCAATAATCTCAGCTGCCGGTCATCGACGTCCTGCTCCACCGTGATGCGTGGCGCCTTGGCCTCCAGATCGACCCTCATCGTTTCGGCTGCGGTGCCGGCCGGCGGCTGACGATCGGTGTATACCCGCACCCCTAGGGCATCCCGATACTTATACAAAGATTGTGCATGGACTACGCCGCTGTAAGTGGCCAACCCCAGGCAAATCGACCATGACAGGGCGCGCAGCCCGGGCGGCATCGAAAAAATCCGTCTACCCACCGCAGGCCTGGTCCATCACCTGTTTTGCGGTGGCTCTCATGGCGTCGGCCTCCTCGTCCGAATAAAACACCCGATTGCCATCGGCGTCGAGCCGGTACAGGCGGCGGCTGTCCTTGATCGAAAAGTAATGATTGCGCGCCCCAGTGCAGCGCGCTGCCTGCTGCTTGGATTGCGCGGCCTGCTTGCTTTGTTCGTCGGCTTCCTGCCGGCTGCGCTGCGCGTACTCGACATCTTCGAGCGCACGCTGTTTGGCAAGTCGAGCGACTTCACTCGGATCCGCCTCTTTGACCGGCACCGACATTTTTTCCGCCGCGGGCGACGTGGGATGATCGGAATACGCCACATGGCCGGACGCATCGATGGTCTTGTAGACTTCCTCGCTATTGCTGCGAGGCAATACAGCGAGGCCCGCCAAAGCGCAGATCAGGCAGGTGCGCGGGGACTTAAGTCGTGGTCGCCAGCCCAGCATTGATCGGTGAGGCACAGTATCTCCGAGGGCGACAATTCCTGAGCACGGCAATTCGGCAGCACGCAAGACCTTGGCGTTAACACGGCAGCTCAGCACAGCTGTCAAAAATGACAGGGTACTTCAGACTGGTGAACAGGATACTCTGAGTGGTGAATGATTTTTGTGACACGCGGCAGGAAATCGTCGCCGCCCAGCAGCCAAAGCGCTCGTTCGCTTGCGTTTCAAGCGCCGCAGTGGCAGGCATTTGCTGGCGGCATTCCCGACAGCAGAATCAAGACCGCCCGCGAATGGGGTCAGAAGCCACTGCTGGCCAAGAATCCACCTACCGCTCTCCATCCAGCCATGACTAGCGATGCAGCGTCGCTCGCCGATGGAGCCGACGAAAGCTTCCGTGCATTGACGGAACTAGCCCCCGACTTCATTGCAGTCCTCGACCTGAACGGCGACATCATGTACGTCAGTCCGGCGATCACGCGGGTCCTGGGTTACCTGCCGATCGAGGTCATCGGGCGGTCGTTCCTGGAATTCGTTCATCCGGATGACCGGGTGGAGGGGCGCCAGGACTTCGCGAACTTGCTCGGCACCGGCGACATCGTGCCGGCAAAGCTGCGCTACCGGCACAAGGACGGATCCCTGCGCGTGATCGAAACCCTGGCGAAGAATTACGCCGACACGCCCGGCGTGGGCGGGCTGCTCGTCAGCACCCGGGATATCACCAAGCATGTCGCGGAGCAGCGTGCCTTGCGGGGCGCCATCGCGGAGGCGGACGACCTCTACAACAACGCGCCCTGCGGCTACCACTCGCTGGACGAAAACGGCGTGATCGTCAGAATCAACGACACCGAACTGCGCTGGCTCGGCCGTACGCGCGAAGAGGTCCTGGGAAAGATGCGCATCCAGGATCTGCTCAGCCCCCAAAACCTGCCGCTCTTCGAGCGCCAGTTTCCTGTCTTGAAGGCACTCCGGCTGGTCGAAAACCTGGAGTTCGAGCTGGTGCGCAAGGACGGCAGTACGCTCTCGGTTCTGCTCAGTGCCACCGCCGTCACCGACAAGCGCGGGCGGTTCGTGATGAGCCGCTCGACGCTGTATGACATCACGGAGCGCAAGCGCGCCGAAACCGCGTTGCGAAGGATGAACCGCGCGCTGCGCGTACTGAGCGCCGTGAACTCCGAGCTGATCCATATGGACGAGGAGTCCGGACTGCTCGAGGCGATCTGCAGGTTGAGCGTGGAGCTGGGCGGATACCGCATGGCGTGGGTGGGGTTCGCGCTGCAGGACGTGGCCAAGACGGTGCATCCGGTGGCGCAGTCCGGCATTGCTGATGACTACCTGGAGCGCGTCAACGTGAGCTGGGCGGAAGAGGTGAGCGGCAGCGGCCCCACTGGGATGGCGATCCGGACCGGCACGCTGCAGGTGAACCAGAACTTCCGCACCAACCCGCGCATGGCGCCGTGGCGCGACGTCGCGCTGCAGTGCGGCTACGAGTCCTCGATCGCGCTGCCGCTCAAGGATTCGTCGGGCACATTCGGGGCGCTGATGATTTACGCTGCCGAGCCGGACGCATTCGATTTCGAGGAGCTGCGGCTGCTGATCGAATTGGCCGATGACCTCGCGTTCGGAATCGTCACGCTACGCGCGCGCGCGCAGCACCGGCGCGCCGAGGAAAGGATCGCGCATCTCGCCTATTTCGACACGCTGACCGAGCTGCCTAATCGCAGCCGGCTCATGGAATCTCTAGCGCAGGCCGCCGGGGAGCTGGGACCCGGGAGACCGCAGCTCGCGCTATTGACCTTGATCGTGGCTCGCTTCGAGGAGATCCAGGCCGGCATCGGCGTGCGGCAGGCAGACGAAGTGCTGCGGCAGCTTGCGACCCGCCTTCAGAGTGCCTTGCGCCACGGTGAACTGCTGGCGAGGATCGGTGGCGAAGAATTTGCCGTCTTGCTCAGCGATGCCGACCCCGCCAGCGCGCGCGATTGCGGGCACAGGATCGAGCAGGCGTTGATCGAGCCGTTCCAGCAGGCGGGACTTCCGATCGGCGTGCAGATGCGTATCGGCGCTGCCATCGCTCCCGGGCACGGCGTCGATCCCGAGACCCTGCTGCTGCGCAGCGGCATCGCGGCACGGCACGCGAAGCGGATCGGCACGGCATTTGTGCTGTACGGTGGCCCGACCGAATCGGAGGGTCCGCGTTACCTTGCGCTCATCAGCGAGCTGCGCGCGGCGATCGAGGCCAAGCAGCTCATATTGCATTACCAGCCCAAGGTGGATCTCGGCGCCGCACGGGTCGCCGGTGCCGAAGCCCTGGTGCGCTGGCAGCATCCCGAGCGCGGTCTCATTCCGCCGGGCGAGTTCATTAGAGTTGCGGAACAAACGGGCCTGATCAAGCCGCTGACCTACTACGTTCTGGATGCGGCCCTGCATCAGTGCCACCGATGGCGCGAGCAGGACTTCGACATGCCCGTAGCAGTCAATGTTTCGGTGCACGCTTTCAACGATCCGGAATTGCTGGGCCGGGTCGTGGAGTCGCTGCGGACCTGGGGTGTCAGACCGGAGCTGTTGGAGCTTGAGATTACCGAGACCACATTGATGGAGGAGCCGTCCAAGGGCCAAGAACTGCTAGTCCGGCTCAAGGATCAGGGGATACTGGTGTCGATCGACGACTTCGGCACTGGGTATTCGTCGCTGAGCTATCTGGCGAGCCTGCCCATCCACGCGCTGAAGATCGACCGTTCCTTCGTGATCAGAATGCTGGCGTCCCCGCGTACTCACAGCGTGATCGCGGCAACGATCTCGCTCGCGCGATCCCTTGGAATCAAGACCGTGGCCGAGGGCGTGGATGCGAAGGAACAAGCCGAAGCACTGTTCGCCATGGGCTGCACCGAAATTCAAGGCTATTTCTTCTGCCGGCCGGTCGAGGCGGAGCAATTTCGGCGCTGGACGGCCGACTTCTCGCTGGAGTCCTATGCGCTTCGCCCGGCATCCGGCTAGGTGTTCGGAGGTCAGCACCCATATGTCGCCGCCCAGTTGCCTGAATGCTGAGGGTCCAGTGGCGGCTCAGTGCCGGCGCAGATGCACCAGCGAGAGCAATTCCCGCACCGGTTCGCCGAGCAATTCGTAGGTCGCCGAGTAGGAGCGTACCAACGCGGGGCCGCTCGGCAAGTAGCGCGACAGACCGACATCGCGCACCGCCCACACGCCGGCCGGCGCCGGTACCACCTCCATGGCGGCGGCGCTGAATTCATGTGCCGCCCGCCATAGATGGCTGGCGCTGGTCACCAACACGATGCGATGTACGCCGTGCGCCCGCAGCAGTTGCGCCGAGTTGCGGGCATTCTCGAAGGTGTCGTAGGCGCGATCGTCGACCCAGCGCGGCTCGAGTCCGAAGTTACGCGCCAGTGACTCGCGCATGGCGGCGGCCTCGATGCCAAAGCCCGTGACCAGAACCGGCAGGCCGGTGTGGCGGGCGACATAGGCGCCATAGGCCAGCCGCTCGAGCAGGAGCGGCTCGGCAGCCGGGCCGCCATATTCGGGCGCATAGGCGCGCTGCCCGCCGCCGCCCAGGATTACGATCGCCTGCGCTTGCGTCGGGCGGGTCAGATCCAGTGGCGGGTAGTGCTCGGCCAGGCGTGTGAGCGCGTCGGCCACGAACGGCAGCGAGAACAGCCATAGCGACCCGAGTCCGAGCGCCAGCAGGACGCGCGCGAGACGGGGACGACGCCGCAGCAACAGCGCGCCGATGATGGCGAGCAGGAGCGGGCCCGCGGGCGGCAGGATCAGATTTCTCAGCAGGGTCTTGCAGTATTTCAGGATCAACAGCACGTGCGCTGCTCCGATGCGGGCGGGTTAAAGCGTTACACGGTAGTCGCAGCGTTGCCAGCCGCTACAGGCCCGCGGCGTCGAGCAGAGCCCGCGCGTACGTCAGGGCGGCAGGCTGCAGCGGGTCGTAGCCGTAGCACGATGCGAGCGTGTCGAGCAGACGCTCCTGTTGCGCGCCGCGCCGTTGCGCCTCGGCGTAGGGTATCTCCGGATGGAACATCACCATCGAATAGCGCGGGATGAAGCGGCCGGGAAAGGCGCGTTCGAGCTCGGCGGCGAGCCGCTTGCGCTGCGCGAACAGCGCCGAGCGCACGCCGTCGCGCATTTCGACGTAGTTCTCCAGCGCCATCGCCGCGATGGCATCGGTGTTGGGCCGGCGCGCCCGTTCAAATTCGGCCAGCGCGATCGCGGGCTGGCCGTGACTGACGAGCAGCCGATCCAGCACGCGGCAGTCCTCGAAACCGCAGTTCAGTCCCTGACCGTGAAAGGGCACGATCGCGTGCGCGGCATCTCCGAGCAGCAGCACGCGCCCCGCGGCCTGCCAGCCTTCACAGTAAACGGTGCCGAGCTGGCTTTGAGGATGCAGCGCAAACTGCTCCTCCAGATCCGGAATTACCGCCGCGGCGTCGGCGAATTGCCGCTGGAAGAACTCACGCACGGCCCCACGGTGCTCGAGACGATCGAAGCCTGGATCGCCCTGGCGCGGCAGGAACAGCGTGGCGGTGAAGCTGCAGTCGGTGTTGGGCAGAGCGATCAGCATGAAGCCGCCGCGCGGCCAGATATGCAGCGCATGCGGCTCGAACACATAGGTGGCCGGGGCGCCGCGTTCGATCGCCGGAATCAGCAGCTCCTTGTAGTCGTGCGCCAGCGGTTGCTCCTCGGCGCGGCTCAAGGCGCGCGCGACCAGCGCCGCACGCACGGCAGAACCGGCTCCGTCGGCGGCGAGCAGGATCTCGAAAGACTCGATGCGCGGGCTGCCGCTGTGCTCATCGCGCAGCTGCAGCGTGCCGGCGTCGGGATCGACGTCGATGCAGCGCGTGTTGAAGCCCAGTTCGATGTCCGGATGCTCGGCCGCCGCCTCGAGCAGCATGCGGTTCAGCCGCTCGCGGCTGATCGCATGGATCACCTCGCGCTCGTTCTGGCCATAGGGCAGGAATTGCAGCGCCGCATGCTCATCGTGCAGCATGCGGCCGGGCATGGCGATCATCTGTGGCGCGATGCGGCTCGACAGACCGGCATGCTCGAGTGCGACCACGCCACGCGCCGCCAGCGCGAGATTGATCGAGCGGCCACGCACCGGTGGCGCCGTGCGCGGATCGGGGCGTCGCTCGATGAGGCGCACGCGCTGACCGCGCCGCGCGAGCATCAGGCCCATCAGGGCTCCAATCGGACCGGCGCCGATAATGGTGTAGCGGGGCATCAGGTTGCGCGATCGGTCGGCGTAGCGCAGCCGGGCTTCCGCGTCATTGCCGCAGCAGTTCGCACAGCTGCCAGGCGCCGCGCAGCACCTCCTCAAAGCTGTTGTAGAGCGGCACGGGAGCGACGCGGATGATGTCAGGTTCGCGCCAGTCGCAGACCACTCCGCGCGCCGACAGTGCCTCGAACACCTCGAAGCCGCGCTCGGCCCCGTTGCGGATGCGCAATGACAGCTGGCTACCGCGCTGTGCCGGGTCGGCGGGCGTGATGATCGCGAGGTGCCCGGCAGCAAGCTCGGTGACCAGCGACTCCAGGCAGGCGGTGAGCGCGAGCGATTTGCGGCGCAATGCCGGCATGCCGGCCTCGGCGAACAGCGGCAGCGAGGCGCGCAGCGGCGCAGCGGAGAAGATCGGCGGGTTGCTCAGCGCCCAGGCGGCGGCGCCGCGCGCGGCTACGAAGCCCGGACGCATTTCAAAGCGCGTGCCCGGATCGTGGCCCCACCACCCGGTCAGCCGCGGCAGTTCGGCGCCCTGCAGATGCCGTTCATGCACGAAGGCGCCGCCGAGCGCACCTGGGCCGGCGTTCAGATACTTGTAGCTGCACCAGACCGCGAAGTCAGCATCGTCGGCATGCAGCGAGAGCGGCACGTTGCCGATCGCATGCGCCAGGTCAAAGCCCACGATACAGTTCGCAGCGTGCGCCGCGCGCGCGATGCGGCGCAGATCGAACAGCTGTCCGGTGCGGTATTGCACGCCGGGCCAGAGTACCAATGCCAGACGCGAGCCTTCAGCCGCGATGCAGGCCTCGATGTCTTCGATGCGAATCAAATCCTCGCCTTGCCTGGAGCTAAGCTCGATCAGTTCGCGCTCGGGGTCGAATCCGTGCCAGCCGATCTGCGAGGCGACCGCGTGCCGGTCGGAAGAAAAAGCGCCCGCCTCGATCAGAATCGCGCGGCGTCGGCCGCTGGGCCGATAGAAGCTCGCGAGCAGCAGGTGCAGATTCACGCTGAGCGAGTTCATCGCCACCACTTCATGCGGCCGCGCGCCCGCCAGCCCCGCCAGCGGCTGCTGCAGCTGCTCGGCGTAGCCGATCCAGGCGCTACGCGCGTGCTCGTGGCCCAGCACCCCGAGCCGCTCCCAGTCCGCGATATCCGCCTCGATCATCGCGCGCGCGGCAATCGGCGCCAGGCCGAGCGAGTGGCCACAGAAATACAGCAGCGGCCGGCCATCCGCGCCGCGTGGAATGGCGAAGCGGTCGCGCAACGGTGCGAGTGCATCGGCGGCGTCCTGCGAGCGGGCCCAATCGAGCCGGCTCTCGAGCGATCCCGACCTGGGGCCGCCGGACGCGGGCATCGGCTCGCAACTGGCGTCCACGTTCATGCCGTTCGCAATGGATAGAGTACCGGCCGCGACGGTACCGCGTCGCCGGCTATGGCCGGCGACTGCAGCGACAGGAAGTACCAGCCATCGCCGACGGTGTCGGTGATATAGGCGAGCTCGGTGATCGTGCTTCTGGGGCGCTGAGCCTCGAGCAGCACGCTGCTGCCGCGCGGCAGACCGAAGAAAATGCGGTGCGCGGCGAGCTCGCCGCCATCGCTGCTGCGGTCTGCGGAGGGCACATCGAGCACCAGATGCTCGATGCCGTGCGCGACCAGCCAGGTGGTGGCCTCGCGGGACAGGAACGGCGCCGCCGCGGCGCGGTCTTCGACAAACTTGTCGTGCTCGTTCGGCAGGGTACGGATGACCGCAGCGCGGGCATTCAGGCGCGGCGCCAGGGCCGGTGGCCAGGCGCGTTCGATCGCGCGGCGTGTAATCAGCAGATCATCGGCACGCGGCGCCGGCGAGCTGCCTTCGTCGCTGTCGCCGGCGAGTTCGGGCTCGACGGTGAGCAGCGCGGCGGTGAGCAGGCGACGCGGTATCAGGCCCTGCACATCGACGCGCTCCGCCGTCAGATGGCCGACGCCTTCGGTGTGGGTGCCGTTGGCATGCGGCGTCAGAGTCAGGACGCTGCAGTTGCAGCTCGCGCCACGGCCGACGTGGCCGGTGAAATCGCCGATTACCAGCGGCTTGCTGCTGGCGGGTGCGGCGCCGAAGCAGCGCAGCTGCGGACCCACGAAATCGAGCACGCGCGCGAGGCTGGCGCCGGCCGCCAGATCAGCGAGCAGCGTTACTCCATCGATATGCAGCTGCGCCCACTGCGCACGCTCATTGCGAGCCATGTGTTTCCGCCGGCGGCAGCGGCGGTTCCATGACAGCGTGGCAGTGCCTGCAGGTGCGCAGCGACAAGCTGCCGAAGAAACGATTGAACACGGGCGGAAACTGAGTCTCGATGTCCGTCAGCGGAAAGAAATCCTGGTAGAGCAGGCGCTCACATCGCTCGCAATACCACTGCAGGCCGTCGAGCTCGCCGGGACGCCGCCGGCGCTCGACGACCAGGCCGACCGAGTTGGGGAAGCGTTGCGGTGAGTGCGGCACGTGTGCCGGCAGCAGCAGAATATTGCCGGCCCGAATCGGCAGATCGACGATGCGGCCATCCTCGACAACGCGCAGCAGCATGTCGCCCTCGAGCTGATAAAAGAACTCTTCCGCCGGGTCGACGTGAAAATCCTTGCGCGCATTAGGGCCGCCGACCACCATGATGAGGAACTCGCCGTCCTGGTACACGACTTTATTGCCAACCGGCGGGCGCAGCAGATGGCGATTGGCATCGATCCACTGCTTGAGATTGATGGGAATGAGAGCACGCATGTCGATGATTTCCGGCAATATCCAAAGGCCGTCCGCTTCGCGTATGGTAAGCGTATTGCCCGAAGGTGGCGACTGCGGACGTTAACCGACCATGATGAAGGACATGCTCTGCAGCACGACTTGCCGCAACATTGCGCTGCTCGCGATGCTGTTGCTGAGTCTTTCGGCCTGTGCGATGCATTGGCCGTGGCAGCGACGGCCGCTCCCGCCGCCGCCGCCGGTGCATCAAGTCAGCATTGTGGCGGACGCGCCCGTGGCTGCGACGACGATCGTGCAGTACTGGGACCGCAATACGCTGCTGCTCGACCTCACGGCCGTCGGCGGCGAGGGCGGCGCGATCATGACGCCGATCAAGGCACTGGGCTGGCCGGTACGGCTGGAATTCCGCGTGCGGCCCGGCAGCATCGGCCGCCTGGAGGTGCTGGCTGCGCAGCGCGTGGTCTATGGGGTCCCGGCGCAGGGCGCGCCGCTGCTGTTGAAGCTCGCACCGAGCGCCTACCACGCCGACACCGCGCAGATCATGCTTCGATGGAGCGCGGCTGATGACTCGGCACACTGACCGGCGGGGCCTGCGGATCGTCGAGATTCACCGCGGTGAGCGAACCGCCCCAGACGCAGCCGGTGTCGATTGCCAGCACGCCGCGCTCGCTATAGAAGCCCAGCGCTGACCAGTGGCCGAACACGATGCGCTGTTCACGGCTGGCACGCCCCGGCACCTTGTACCAGGGCAGCCAGGGCTTGGGAGCCGAGTCCGGGTTGCCCTTCTGCTTGAAATCCACACGTCCGTCAGCCGTACAAAATCGCAACCGCGTCAGCACATTGATCGCAAAGCGCAGTCGATCCAGGCCCGTGAGCGTCGCTTGCCAGCGATCGGGCTGGTCGCCGTACATGGTCGATAGCAGCGCCCGCGGGTCGTCGTGCAGCGCCTGCTGCACCTCGACCGCGAGCTGCAGCGTCTGCGCCACGGTCCATTGCGGCAGTACGCCGGCGTGCAGCAACAGGTCGCTGTGATCGGGCTCGAAGTACGCCAGCGGCAGCAGCAGCAGCCATTCCAACAGCCCATCACGATCGGGGGCGGCGAGGATCTCGCTCAGTGTATCGCTCTTGCGCAGCTTTTCCCCGGCCAGCGCCACCGCCAGCAGATGCAGATCGTGATTACCGAGCACGCTGACGGCGTTGTCGCCCAGACTGCGCACCAGCCGCAGCGCCTGGAGCGAGCAGGGCCCACGGTTGACCAAGTCGCCGACGAACCACAGCCGGTCGCGGTCGCTCGAGAAGCGGATGCGCGCGAGCAGCTGTTCGAGTTCGTCGCAGCAGCCCTGTACGTCGCCGATTGCCCAGCGCGCCATCTGTGCTCAGGTCCCGCGGCCGGCGCTCAGTGCAACATTCCGGGTATGGCAAGGCGAAATGCCGGAATGGGCGCGTCGAACTGCGCACCGTCGTCGGCGATCATCTGGTAGCTGCCCTGCATGGTGCCGACCGGCGTTTCGAGCACGGCGCCACTGGAATAGCGAAAGCCCTGGCCGGGTTTGAGATAGGGCTGCTCGCCGACGACGCCATCGCCGCGTACCTCCTGCACCCGGCCGTTGGCGTCGGTAATGATCCAGTGGCGGGTCAGCAGCTTCGCCGGCACTTCGCCTTCGTTGCGAATCGTGATCGTGTAGGCGAACACGTAGCGCTGTTCGCGCGGCTCGGACTGATCGTCGAGATAGGTGGTCTCGACGTCGATGCTGATCCTGTGGCGCACGCTGGTCATATCCGCTGCCGTCCGCTCATTCAAAGTACCCGCACAGCGAGCACGTCGCAAGGCGCGCCGTGCAGCACCGAGTCCTCGGTGCGGTGAAGCAGTATCGAAAGACCGTGGCGCTCGCGGCAGCCGAGCACGATCAGGTCGCTGCGCTGCTCACGCGCATAACGCAGAATTTGACTCTTGGCGTTGCCGGCTTCGACGCTGCCTGCGTTCGGCGGCAATCCCAGCTCGCGTGTGAGGGTCTCCATCTGCTGGCGCGCGCGCGCCAGCAGCTGTTCGTCGATCTGCATCACCGGCACCAGTGAGTCGCTCATCGGCTCCATAGGCATCAATTCGAGAACGTGCAGAACTTGCACGGCGCCATTGCCGGCGCGCGCGATTTCACAAGCGCGGCCGGCGACAGCCCGACTGTCCTGGGTCAGGTCGATGGCGGCCAGGATGCGGCGGTAGGCGGTCATGGTCGGCTCCGGTCGGCAGCTCAGGGCCGTGCCTGAAGGCATTAGTGAAGCATAGCGGCGGCGGCCTGCGCCAGCGCGCCGAATTGCATCGGCGTCAGGGTCTCGGCGCGCAGTCCGGGGTCAATGCCTAGGGCGCCGATCTGCGGCGCTGACAGATAACGGCGCAGCGCGTTACGCAGGGTCTTGCGCCGCTGCCCAAAGGCCGCCGTCACCACCTCGCCGTACAGCGGCGAGCGCGCCCAGTCCGGCAGCGCGTCGAGCACCACGAGCCGCACCACGCTCGATGCGACCTTGGGCGCAGGGCGAAAAGCGCCGGGACCGACATCGAGCACGCGCGACGCCGTGACCCGCGGCGCGAGCATCACCGTCAGGCGGCCGTAGGCCGGGGTTCCGGGCGCGGCGACGATCCGGTCCACGACCTCCCGCTGCAGCATGAAATGCATGTCGAGGATGGCATCCGCGGCCTGCAGCACACGGAACAGCAGCGGGGTGGAAATGTTATAGGGCAGGTTGCCGATGAGGCGCAGCCGCGCGCCGCGCGTCGCCGCCAGGGCGCGCCAATCCACTTCCAGGGCGTCGGCCTCGTGCAGCACGAACCGCGGCTGATCGGCATAGCGCGTACGCAGCAGCGCCGCGAGATCGCGATCGATTTCGACCACCTCGAGCCGTCCGGCAGCGTCCAGCAGCCGCTGCGTGAGTGCTCCCTGGCCGGGCCCGATCTCGACCGCGGCGTCGCCCGGCTTGAGGTCGATCGCCGCCACGATACGCGCGACGACGGCCGGATCATGCAGGAAATGCTGGCCGAAACGCTTGCGCGCGCGGCCGTGTGGGACGCTCAGACAGACTCCTGACGAGATGCCATCTGCGCGGCGAGCTCGATCGCGGCAAAGAGGCTGCCGGGGTCGGCCTTGCCGCTACCGGCCAGATCGAGCGCCGTGCCGTGATCGACCGAGGTGCGTACGATCGGCAGTCCCAGGGTGACATTGACGGCGTGGCCGAAGCCAGCGTGCTTGAGCACCGGCAGCCCCTGGTCGTGATACATGGCGAGCACCGCGTCGTAGGGCGCCAGACGGCTCGGCACGAACAGGGTATCGGCCGGCCAGGGGCCGTCAACCGACAGGCCCGCGGCCCGCGCCTGCTCGATCGCGGGGCCGATGATGCGCAGCTCCTCATCGCCGAGATGGCCGCCTTCGCCGGCGTGCGGATTCAAGCCACAGACGCCAATACGCGGCTGCGGCAGGCGCCAGTAGCGGCGCAAGCCCTGCGACAGGATCTGCAGTATCCGCAGCAGGCCATCGATGCTGAGCGCGTCGCTGACGGCGCGCAGCGGCAGGTGCGTCGTCGCCAGGGCAACACGCAGGTCGAGCGCGGTCAGCATCATCACTGGCAGCGGCGCATGGGTGCGAGCCGCGATGTATTCGGTGTGTCCGCTGAAGGGCACACCGGCCTGATTGATCAGGCTCTTCTGCACCGGAGCGGTCACGACTGCCGAGAACTCGCCGGCGAGGCAGCCGTCGACCGCGCGATCGATCAGCGCCAGCACCTGGTGGGCATTCGTCACCTCGAGCCGTCCGGCGACGCACGCAGCCGGGAGCGGCTGATGCAACACGCTCAGGGTACCGGCCGCGTACCGGATGTCGCCGCCGATGCGGTAGTCGGAGAACTCTACCTTCAGTTTGAGCTGCCGCGCCCGGAGCGCGAGCAGCTCGCGATCGGCCAGAGCCACCAGCGGCCAGGCGCGCGCCATACCGGCCGCGGCCAGGCACAGATCGGGGCCGATGCCGGAGGGTTCACCGGCGGTCAGCGCAATCGGCGCCAGCATGGCGGTCGCGGCTTCAGAGCCGCAGCTCGACGTAGGATTCGTCGCGGATCTGCTGCAGCCACAGCTCCGTGGCTTCCTCGACGCGGCTGTCGCGCATCGCCTCGAACGCGCGCTCGCGCGCGGCTTCATTGGTGTTGTCGAAATTCCGATGCCCGAGCAGCTGCGCGATGTGCCAGCCGTACTGGGTCCGGAACGGTTGGCTGATCTCGCCTTCCTTGAGCCCCGCAACCACTCCGGCGAATTCCGGCACGAACACGCTGGCTTCAGACCAACCCAGGTCGCCGCCGTTGATCGCCGAGGCGCTATCCTGCGAATAGGTCTTGGCGAACACGGCGAAATCTTCCTTGCCAGAGACGACCTGCTCGCGCCAGCGGGCGAGCTTCTGCTCCACGGTGGCGTCGTCTTCGATCTCGGTGGGCTTGAGCAGGATGTGGCGCAAGTGCACCTGCTGCACCATCTGCGGGCCGCCAGCCGCACGCGTGTCGACCAGCTTCACGATATGAAAGCCGCTCGGCGTCTGCAGCACATCGCTGACATCGCCAGGTTTCATGCGCGCGATCACGTCCGCCAGGAATGTCGGCAGCTCGGTGCCCTTGCGCCAACCAAGCGCGCCGCCTTCGAGCGCGCTTTCGCTCTGCGAATAGGTGACGGCGAGTGCACCGAAATCATCGCCATTGTGCGCGCGATCGTCGACCTCGTGCGCGAGCTTGCCGGCCTGCGCGAGCTGCGCCGGTTTCGCGTCCTGCGCCACCGCGATCAGGATATGCGCGACGTTGTATTCGTTGGCGGCCGAGGCGGTCTTCTTCTGGTGCTCGAGGTATTGATCGAGTTCGCGCGGCGTGACGACGATGCGCTGGACGACGTCGCGCTGCCGCAGGATCTGACGCGCAATCTCGCGCTTGAGGTCGCTGCGGTACTGGGCGTAGTCGATGCCGTCGGCGGCCAACTTCTCGGGCAGCTGCTGCAGAGTGATGTTCTGTCGCTTGGCGATGTCCCCCATCGCGGCGTTGACCTGCTCATCGGTAATCTTGATGCCGGCGCGATCAGCGTGCTGTTGCTGGATCTCTTCCAGAACCAGGCGGTCCAGTACCTGCTGGCGCAGCACGCTTTCGGGCGGCAGTGCGACCTTCTGAGCGCGCAGACGCGCCTCGATCTCGCGCGTCTGCATGTCGAGTTCGCTTTGCAGCACGACGCCCTCGTTGACCACGGCCACGATCCGATCGAGCAGCACGCCCTTGTCTGACAGCTCCTTGGCGACGCCCGCGAAGGGCGCCGCGACCAGCGCCAGGAGGGTCAGGCAAGCGGACGAAAGGTGGACGCTGCGGTGCATTAAATTCTCTTTGGCCTCAAAGGCTTAAGTCAATTCTAGGGCTTGGTGGCGGAGGCGGAGTATCCCCGAATCGACTGCTCAAGGAAAGTACTTACCCCACTTCCAGTGCCGATCCCACTTCCGACATTGGACAGACCCGTGAGTTCCAGCTGCAGCGAGACACCGGTGTCGCGCTGTCCGGTGCGGGTACTCACGGAGCTTTGCGCCACCGCCCGAATGCTCCAGCAAGCACCGCGATACTGAAAACCGGCGAAATTCTCGATCGGTGCGCGATCCAGCAGCGAATACACCGCGCGCGCATAGACATCCCAGTGGCCGCTGACCGGCCAGGCCGAGGACACATCGACCTGCTGCACGACGCCGTCACGAAACAGATAGCCGACATTGACCACCTGCTTGCTGCTGGCGAGGTACTGCACCAACACCTCGGCCTGCTGGATGCTCGATACGGCGGGGTTGGAGGCCACTTCAAGCTGCAGGTTCCAGTGGCGGTAGGCGGTCAGATTGATTTCAGCGATCAGACTTGAGGTCGCGCGAGGCTGGATCAGCTCGCCTGGCGGCGTGATCTGCTGCTGCTGTTGCAGCGTGAGCGCTGACGGCGGCAGCGTGAGCGCCGGCTGCGGCAGCGTGACCCGCGGCGGCTGAAAGTATAAGCTTTGACCGATGGTGGCGCTCAGGTAGCGCACGCCGCTCGAATTCTCGAACCATTTGGTGGTCACCCCCATCGTGAGCTCATTGGCATCGCCGATGCGATCGATGCCGACGTAGCGATTGGGGCGAAACAACTCGATCGTGTTCAGGTCCGGGGTTGAGGTGTCGAACACCGGCAGCTGGGTCTGATCGCGATACGGTATGTAGACGTACATGAGCCGCGGCTCGAGAGTTATGCTGCGCAAGCCGCCGGAGCCGGCGAGGCGTTCGAATTGCAGGCCGGTATCGATATTCAGGATCGGCAGGCTGCGCTGTGGCGAGCTGTCGGGCGTGCCGCTGTCGCGCAGCGAGTACTGGGTCAAATCCCAGGCGAGATTCGGGCGGAAAAAGTAGCCGGGTCCGGAGATGTCGAGCCCAATCTGCGGCCTGGCATCGAGCCGCCAGCCGTCGACGCAGGCCCAGGGCGCTGAATTGCGGACGGTCGACGGCACGGTACATGGCGGCGGGCTGCAGCTGCTGCAGGAGCCTTCCGTGCAGGTGCAGGAGTTGCTGACCGAGCGCGTGAAGTTCACCACCTCGCTGTCGAAGCCGGTGACCAGCGCCGGCAATCGCTGTGGTGACCACAGCCCGGTCGCGGCCAGACGCGGCAGCTGAATGTAGGGCCGCTCATTGTCGAGCCCGGTGTCCGGAAGAGTATTGTCCAGGGTCTGAAAGCCCAGCACCTGAGCACGCAGGTTCCAGATGTCGTCGCGGTGGATGATCGCGACGCTGCGCGCCAGGAACGGCGTACTGGTGGACTGCGAACCCTGGCCGAAATCCTCAAAGTACTCGGTGTCGCTGACGCTATCGACGTTGGTATCGACGCGCGTGTTGTCCGGGAGCTGCAGTCGGTCGATCAGGCGCACGTAGCTGCGCTCGCTGCTCGCACTGCACGGTACCCCCGCTGGACGCGCTGTGGCGCAGGCGGTGTCGTAGTACAAGCTGTCGTTGGGAAGATAACTGGCGTTGATGCTGCCGCGGTTCGAGCTGCTCAGGAAGCGATATTGGACACCCATGTCGGGGCCGCGGTAGGTGTAGTACGCCGGCGTGAAGGTGGCGTCCTGGTTCGGCGCGATGTTCCAATACCAGGGCGTGGCGACCATGGCGCCGCTGCGGCTCGAGGTGCTGACTTCCGGAAACAGGAAGCCGCTCTTGCGCGCGTCGCTCATCGGAAACGAGATCCACGGCAGGTACGCGATCGGGATGCCGTCCACGTCCACGATCGCGCCGCGACCGACACCCTCACCGGCGGCGGTGTCAAGGCGCAGCTCGCGCGCGCGGATCTGCCAGGTGGCCCGCTGCGGCGGGCAGCTGGTGTAGGTGACGTTATGCAGCGTGATCACGTTGCTCGGCGTCATCGACATCTGATCGGCACTGCCGTGGCCGGACTGCTGCAACAGCTGGAATTGCGCGTGGTTGAACAGCGCGCCGTCATCGCCGTAGCGCCCGGTATCACCCTGCACCAGCACTGTCGGATCGTGGAAGCGCACCCGGCCGCTGACGTTGAGGCTGTTGCTGTTGCGATCGTAGATCAATTTGTCAGCCTGGATCTCCCGCTCGCCCACGTGCACGTCGACATTGCCGGTGAGCTCCGTCTGGCCGTCGGCCGTGGTGGTGAGTTGATCCGAGCTGGTGGTGATGTCGGCGCCAAGCCTGGCAGAGCCGGCGTTACTCAGGGCGCCGAGCGGATTGCTCCGGGTGCTCGCGGCCGCAAGCAGCGGCGGCGCGCCCTTATCCCAGGGCACGCCGCACGGTGCGGCGGTCTGCGCAGCGGCCGGGTTTCCCGGGGCGTCCGCGGCCTTCGCCGCGAGCACCAGGGCACAGCAGAGCGCTGCACCCAGAAGCGCGCGCAGGTGCGGGGAAGCAATCATGTGCGCCCTTATTATAATGACTGATGCCACGGCCGCGGTCCTGCTTGAGCCGCGGCATGCTCAAGAGGAAGTAAGCGCTTCAATGACAGGCAGCGACGCGCGCGTCCAGCAGATCCGGGATTGGTTGACAAGCGAGCTTGACTTTCGCCTCGTCCGGCTCGAGCCGGCGTCGGCCGATGCCAGCTTCCGACGTTACTTTCGCGCCTGGCGCGCGGACGGCGTGACGCGCGTGGTGATGGATGCTCCCCCCGACAAGGAGGACATCGGACCGTTCCTGAAGGTCGCCGCGCTGCTCGAGGCCTGCGACGTGCATGTGCCGCATATCCACGCGGCCGATGGCGCGCGCGGCCTGGTGCTGCTCGAAGACCTGGGATCGGATCTATATCTGACGCAGCTGCGCGCGGGTGCCGATCCAAATGCTCTCTATGGAGACGCACTCGAAGCGCTGCTGCGCATCCAGCTACAGGGCCGCGAAGCCGCGCGCAAGCTGCCGGCCTACGATCGCGCGGTGCTCGAGCGCGAGATGGCGCTGATGCCGGAATGGTTCTGCGCGCACCATCTGCAGCTGACTCTGGACGATGCCGACCGCACCGTCCTCGCCGAGAGCTTTGAGTTCCTGATCGTCGAGGCGCTCGCGCAGCCGCTGGTGTTCGTGCATCGTGACTATCATTCGCGCAATCTGATGCTGCTGCCGAGCCGCAACCCCGGCATTATCGATTTTCAGGACGCGCTCGCCGGGGCGGTCGCCTATGACCTGGTGTCGCTGCTCAAGGATTGCTACATCGACTGGCCGCGCGCACGGGTGGAGCACTGGGTCAGCGCTTATCGGGCGCGGTTGCGGGGTGCCGGCGAGCTGGCGGGGTCGAGCGAGCGGGAGTTTCTGCGCTGGTTCGATCTGATCGGTCTGCAGCGTCATATCAAGGTACTCGGCATCTTTGCGCGCCTCTGGTATCGCGACGGCAAGAATGGGTTTCTGTCCGACCTGCCGCGCACGCTCGAGTACGTGCGGGATGCAGCGCGGCGCTATGCCGAGCTGCGAAGCTTCGCGCAGTGGCTGCAGCGGCGCGTGGTGCCGGTGTTCGGCGCAGCCAACGCACGGGCGCTGGCGGCGGGCCGCCCGTGACCATCGCTTGCGCCATGGTTCTGGCTGCCGGGCGCGGCGAGCGCATGCGTCCGCTGACGGACCAAGTCCCAAAGCCGCTGCTCACGGTTCGCGGCAAGCCACTGATCGTCTACCACCTCGAGAAGCTCTCGCGCCTGGGAGTGAAGCAGGTTGTGATCAACCTCGCGTGGCTCGGCGAGCACATCCGTGCCGCGCTCGGCGACGGCGCACGGTGGAACATGCAGATCCGGTATAGCGATGAAGGCGGCGAGGCGCTCGAGACCGGTGGTGGCATCTTCCGGGCCTTGCCATGGTTGGGCCCGGAGCCGTTTCTGGTCGTGAATGCGGATGTGTTCACCGATATTGACTTCGGCGCGATTCGAATAGCCCCGGAGGCCTTGGCCCAGCTCGTGCTGGTTGCCAATCCCATGCACCATGCGCACGGCGATTTTGCGCTCATCAACGGCCGCGTGCAGGAGCAGGGCGGCGCGCGCTGGACATACTCGGGAATCGGCCTGTACCGGCCCGAATTGTTCGAGGGTTGCAGTCCCGGCAAATTTCCCTTGTTGCCGCTGCTCCGGCGGGCAATCGCGGGGCGCCGACTGCATGGCCAGGTGTTCGAAGGTGCCTGGAGCGACGTCGGCAGCGTCGAACGCCTCGCCGCCTTACAATGACGCTCCTATGAGCACACTAAAAGGAATCCCCGTCGTCATCGATATCGCTTCCGGCGGCGCTGGCGTTGGCGCTGGAGCTGGCGCTGGAGCTGGCGCGGCCGTGGGCGTGCGCAGTGGCCAGAAGTACCTGACGCCGCAAGGTTTTACGGCGATCAAGGACGGCATGAAGCCGCCCCGCGAGGTCGATCGCCGCGGCCTCGCCGGCAAGCCGAGCTGGCTCAGGGCGCCGCTTGCGGTCGGCGAGGGCTACGATTTCGTGCGTCGTACGGTGCGGGAGCACCGGCTCGCGACTGTTTGCGAGGAGGCGAAGTGCCCGAACATAGGCGAATGCTGGAACGCCGGCACCGCGACCATCATGCTGATGGGCGCCGTGTGCACGCGCGCCTGCCGCTTCTGTGCCGTCGATACCGGTAATCCGCGCGGTTGGCTCGACGCCGAGGAACCGCAACACGTCGCCGCAAGCGTCGCACTGATGCAGCTCAGGTACGTGGTGCTGACCTCGGTGAACCGCGACGATCTGGCCGATGGCGGTGCGGCGCATTACGGCGCCTGTATTCGCGCCATCAAACAGCGCAACCCGAATACGGCGGTCGAGGCGCTGACGCCGGATTTTCAAGGTATGCTGCGCGATGTCGAGACCGTGATCGATTCGGGGCCGGAGGTGTTCGCGCAGAACGTGGAGACCGTACGGCGGCTGACGCACCCGGTACGCGACCCGCGCGCCGGCTATGAGCAGACACTCGCCGTGCTCGCCCACGCCAAACGACACCGGCCCGAGCTGCTCACGAAGACCAGCCTCATGCTCGGGATCGGCGAGAGCGATGAGGAGATCGCCCGGTGCATGGACGATCTGCGGGCGGTCGGGGTCGATATCCTCACGCTCGGTCAGTACTTGCGGCCGACCGCGAATCACCTGAGCGTGGAGAAATTTGTCACACCCGAACAGTTCCAACACTATCGTGTCTGGGGGCTCGCGCGCGGTTTCCGTGAGTGTGTTTCCGGCCCGCTGGTGCGCTCGAGCTATCGCGCCGAGCAAGCGCTCGCGGGCAATAACGTCGGACTCAGTCTGGCCCCCGGCGCGGCAGCCACTACTGCCGCTACGGTGCCGTGAACGCGCCGCTGGCAGCGACTGACTGGCGTGGCGCCTCCGGCGCGACCGCCGCTGTTGCGGCGCCCGCGACCAAATGGCTGGGCCGCGCGCCTTACGAGCCCACCTGGCGCGCGATGCAAGGCTTTACCGAGCAGCGAGATGCAGCGACGCCGGATGAGATCTGGCTACTCGAGCACGATCCGGTCTTTACCCTCGGCATGAACGCCGATCGATCGCATGTGCTCGCGCCGGGTGATATTCCCGTCGTGCAGATCGATCGCGGCGGCCAGGTTACCTATCACGGACCGGGCCAGCTCGTGGTCTATCCGTTGATCGATGTCCGCCGCGCGCGTCTGGGGGTCCGTGACCTCGTCACCGCGCTCGAACGCGCTGTCATCGAATATGCGGCGCGCTTTGGCATTCGAGCCGAGTGCCGCAACAGTGCCCCGGGCGTCTACGTGGAGGGACGCAAACTCGCCAGCGTCGGCCTGCGCATTCGCCGCGGTGGCAGCTATCACGGCCTGGCGTTCAACATCAGCATGGATCTGGAACCGTTCCGCCGCATCAACCCCTGTGGCTACGCCGGACTGGAAATGACCGAGCTGGCCGCCCTCGGCGGTCCCGCCAATGCGCGGCAGGTGGCCGCCGAGTTCGCGCCTCTGCTGACCACGATCCTCGCGCGCAGCTGACCGCGCTGGCAATCACCGCGCGGCGCAGTGCGCAGGACGGGCGATGGCTATTATGAAAGCGTGGTGCTTGACCCCGAGGGCAATCGAATTGAAATTACGGCGTGAGCTCCGCAGAGCGACGGAAGGTCGGCCGTAATGTCGGCGTGGCAGCTGCTGATAACGCTTTCCGATGTGCCATCGGCACAAGCATTTGCCGACGTGCTGGCCGCCGACGGCATTGTCGTGCGGGTCGATTCCGACGCCAGCGTTCTCGGCCAGGCCGCGCCGTGTCGTGTCTATGTCGACTCCTCGCAACTTCGCCAGGCCCGGTGGGCCCTGTCACAACGCAGTTTCAGCGATGAAGAACTTACCCTTCTATCCACCGGGGAACTTCCGGCGGAAGGGAATCCTTAGCCACGAGATCCGTTCTGATTGCACGTACGACCACGCGCCCGCACCGCGCACTCCGGCTGCGGCCAATTGGGCTGGTGCCGGTGGTTTGCGGGGCTCTGCGACTGATGAGGTGCGTGCGCGAATTCTAGGTTGCCGGGCGCGGTACTTTGGCGCCTTGGGATCCGCCGCGGCAGCTTGTGACCACTGGCCGGTATCGGTACTCGCGCAACCCAATGTACACTGGGGTCGCGATCCTTTTGGGCGCATGGGCGACGCTATTCTGGTCGCGCACTCTTGCCATCTACGCCAGCACCGTAGTAATCGGATTTCATCTGCGGATCGTGCTCGCGGAAGAACCCTGGGCGGCCCGATAGTTTGGTGGCGCATGGGAAGCTTATCGCTCGCGCGTTCCGCGTTGGCTTTTCTCAGTAATCGACCTATGTGGGAGCCGAGCCGCAGTGATTTGCCTTGAAGTGAACGTCAACGGTCAGCTGCGAGTCGTGGCAGGCGGTCGCGCCGCGGAGCTGATCAACGCCACCGTGTCGCTCTACCCCGGTTTGAAAGAAGGTTGGCTCGAAGTCGCGGGCTCGGTTGCTCCGGAGGACCAGCCTGTTGCCGACGCCAGATGGCTGGCCGCGGCGTTATGCGCCGGTGACGTCGTGGAGGTTCGTATCGTGGATTCGGAAGAGGCCGCCGCCCCGAATGTCAGCCGCACGGACCCGACCGCGCGAGCCACGGACAGCATCCCCTTGGTCTGTGCTTTTTGCGACAAGACCCAGGACGAAGTTCCGGGAATGGTGGCGTCACGCAAGGCCATGATTTGTCCCGAATGCATCGGCTATCTTCACGACATCATCAGTGCCGGCGACGGGGGGGTCTGACCAAGCTCTGCGATGTGAATCGCTGCGCCGCCTGATCGAAGCATTGCACAAAGGCTTTCGCCAAGGGAAAGCCCCGCGGGTCGGAGGATCGGCGGGGCGGGTGAGGGTGGAGGGGGATGGGGTAATCAGTTCAAGGTACGGTGCTGTCGACCCAGGGCGGGGTAGCAGCGCTGAGGGCCTGGCCGTCCCGGTCGTTCCAGCCCCGCGAGGTGTAGCCGATGCTCTGGGAGGCGACCGAGCTGTCGCCGCCGATGGCGCCCAGGCCATAGGTCTCGGTGATCGCGATCGGGTAGCCGGCGGCGAGCACGGCCAGCGGAAAGCTCTGGCCCTTGTTGTAGCCGTTAGGCGTGCCAGGCGACGCCGAGCTGACCGATCGGATCGGTGGGCTTGGCGGCCAGCCAGGTCTCGATCTCCCCGGCCCAGCCGATGGGGGAGGCGAGGATGACGTTGGTGGCGCCTTCGCCGCGGATGGTATTGATCATGTCCTGCATGCCGGCGACCTGCCAGGTGAGGCAGAGGGTGTGTATGAGATTGCAGTTGGAGTTGTCCTGCTGCAGGAAGGGGAAGAAGGCCCCGCCATCGCGCAGCGTGATGGCATCGGGGCCGGCCCCGCTCGCCCCGTTGACCCAGTTGTCATAGCCGTTGCTGCCGAAGGGCTCGTTGCAGAGCTCGAACATGACGGGCGGATCGGCCTTGAAGGCATCGGCGAGGGACGTCCAGAAGGCGAGGGAGTGATCGTTGTCGGCACAGGCGGGCTGGCCGATCGGGCACAGCGGCTGGCCGGCGGCGTTGTTGGGTGCGCCCCAGTGCAGATCGAGGATCACGTACAGGCCGGCCGCGATAGCATCGGCGACCGCCTTTTTGACGGTGGCCTGGTAGGCGCTGGCCGGATCGGGGATGTAGCCGCCACCGCAGGCCGCGGTGTAGAGCCCGCGCGAGGCCCCGGTGCCCGAGTCGTAGCCGCTGTACTTGAGCCAGGAGGCCTCGTTGAGCGGCAGGCGCACGGTGTTGAGCCCCGAGCCGCCCCAGTTGAGCACCTGGGACCAGAAGGCGGCCCCGGCATGACTGAAGGGGGCCCAGCGCCAGTTCATGCCGGTCTCAAGCCCCGAGATGTTGGTGCCCACGATCTGCACCGTGCTGTCATCCAGGGTGCTGACCAATTCATTGCCCTGCACCTGGATGCCGAAGCCCCCGGTGGGCGTGGTGGTGGCGTTCGAGGCCGGGGCCGAGGCCGAGGCGGTGGGGGCATTGGAATGGTGTCAGCCGCGCTCGAGCGTCTGCCGCACGCGATCGCGCCGACGGATTGATACGGCAAACCCGTCGGCTACGTCAGGTTCGCAGCACGCGGCTCGCTCTTCAGCACGTTGCCGTGGGAACTACCCACAAGCACATGCCGGCAGCAACCGGCAATTCAGTCAGTGAGAGTTTTGCGCAGCGTCGCGATTTCATTATCGAGCGCCTTGAGCCGATCTGCCGCCTTGGCCTCGCCCAACGCCAACTCGCGTAACGAGCGTAGACCCTTCAGCTCGAGCTGGTTGATGCGCAGGATGGTGCGGCGATGCGTTTCCTCTCTGGCAACGATTTCCGGCTTCAATTGCCAACGCCGGTCGGTCGCGTTCCACTCGTGATCGGCACTGGGCTGCGCTGGCAGTTGATCGATCACTTGGCCTGTCTTGACATCGATGCGTTGCGACAGACGGTCGAAGTGATCGCCTTCGATCGCAATGTGATCGCGCGGCGTATTGAGCTCGATCGATTTGGCGTCGGACGACATCAGATGCCGGGCATGAAACAGGCCGCTCACCTTGTGATAGAACGACACCACTCGCATGATCGGTGCCGGTTTACTCATGACCATATTTGCCGAATCCTTATGAACATCTCGTCAAAGCTCGGCGTGCGACTGGTCGACCGAAGCGTCTGATGTGCAGTGGCACGCGGCGATCTGCGCACACGGTTTCATGTGGTGACGGCTGGAACCGGTCTGGTGGCCATCGGTAGCGTAACGATAAAGTCGCTGCCGAGGTCGCGGCCGGGGCTCCTGGCGACAACCGTGCCTCCATGCGCCTCGACCAGATCGCGAACGACTGCGAGCCCGATGCCCAGTCCGCCGTCGTCAAGGGCCAGGGCGCGCGCGTCCTGCATGAAAAGATCGAAGATAGCGGACAACGCGTCCGCCGTGATGCCAATGCCGTTGTCCGAAACGGTGATCTCCAGCGCACGATCGAGTACTACCGCCGTGAGCGAGATCTCGCCGCCCTTGGCCGTATACTTGGATGCGTTGTCCAGCAGATTGCCGAAGATCTGACCTAGCCGCACCGGATCGCCAAGCACGAGAAGCGGTGCAGGCGCCAGACGGATCGTCAAACGCTGTGACCGCATCTCAACCGCAGGCCGGCAGGTCTCAACGGCCAGGCTGAGGATGTCGGCCATCTCCACCATTCGGCGTTCGAGCCGGAATTTGCCCGCGCTGACCCGCGATCCATCGAGCAGATCGTCCACGAGTCTTGACGCCAGAGATACCTGGCGCTTGATCGCCGCCTGTAGCTGCGTAAGCAGCGGCTCGTTTCTGAGGGCGCGGTTGAGCAACTCAGCGGCGGTTCGGATGGGGATTAGCGGGTTGCGCAACTCGTGCGCCACCATCGCCAGGAACTTCGTCTGGCGCGTATACGCTTCTTCCGTCTGCGCCTCCACTCGCTGCGCCGTTAGCGCGGCAATCACCAATTGCTCGTTCGCCTCGCGTAGCTCCCGAAAGCGGGGCTCCTGCTCGGCTAACGCGGATTCGTGGCGGGGCGCCGGCGGCCGCGGTGCGTCGATGGTAGAGTGCTCCGGCCTGGGTACGCCTGAGAACTCCTCTCGGTGAAGCTCGAACCCGCCGCGTCTGCGCCTCTTGGAACGGTACATGGCCGCATCGGCCCGGCTGATGAGAGTCGCCGCGTCCTCGCCGTCCTCCGGGTAGATGGCGACGCCGACGCTCGCCGACAGTCGAAACGTGTGATCGCCGACACGACTGGGTGCCGTGAGGACGGCAAGAATCTTCGCGGCGATCACAGCGGGATCCGATGCCTGAGAGATTTCGCCCACCAGCACCAGAAATTCGTCTCCGCCGTAACGGCTTACGGTGTCCGAGGCGCGCACGACAGACTCCAGACGGCGTGCTACCAGTTGCAGCACCTCATCACCGACCGCATGTCCGAACGTGTCGTTGATGTCCTTGAACTGGTCGAGGTCGAGAAAAAGCACAGCTAGTCGTGTGACGTGCCGTCGTGCCAAGGCGATGGCGTTCTCAAGCCGGTCGAGCATCAACGCGCGGTTGGGCGTGTCCGTTAGCGCGTCGCGCTGGCTGGAACGGGCTAACTCGTCCAGATGTGCCCTTGCCATCTCAGCCACGGTCTGGGCCTGGAGTGCAGCCAGCACTAAGCGCTCATTCGCTTCCACCAGTTGAGCGGCCCGCGCTCCGCTGACGTCGTGTTGGACCTTCGCCAACTCCTGCCGCGATCTGACTATCTCCGCGCGGATCTGGTCCGCCTGTTTGTTGAGCAACGCCAGCGCCCGTTCCGCCGAGACCACGTCGCTTCTGTCGGGATGCCCGTTCACGCCGATCAGCTCACAGTGGAAAGCTCAGTCATCGCCGATGCCCCTGACAGGGGCGTTCCGTTGACGCGCTCGGCTCGGTTGCCCCCCCAGCAGTCCTTCACGGCCCGAGACCATCTCGCCAATCTTGATGCCATCGTCGTCGATTTCGAACAGGCGCAGCTCATTTGAATGATTGCTGGCTCGCACCTTCGCCACGGCCAACACTCGCTTCAATCGGCTTTCTACCTCAATGTAGCGCATCACCACGATCGCGTCGGTCATGAAGGCCGTTCCATAGGGGCTGAAGCGCAGATCGGTGTATCGGTCTTCCAGCTCGGACGTCATCAGCACCGAGGCGCCAGTGCTGGTGAGCGACGCTACCAGGCGCGCCAACGACTCGCGATAGCCATCACGGAACGTTGGGGCTAGAGCCAGCTCGAAGCCCGATAGAGAATCGATGACGACGCGGCTCGCCTTCAGGCGACGAATCTCGGCGATCAGCAGCCCTGCGATCTCGTCGACCGATAGACCCGGTGCCCGTGTATCGATCACGCCGACACGGTCGGCACCAATCAATTCGGCCAGGTTGCGAGCGCGTGCCACGCCGGATCGCTGTTCGAAGGCGGCGATGATGCCGGTCTCTCCGCCGCGCGCGCCTTCGACCAGGAAGGCGGCAGCCAGGATGCTCTTGCCCGATCCAGAGGGTCCTGCCACCAACAGCGAGTAACCGCGCGGCAGCCCACCGCCCATCATCTGGTCGAGTAACGGCGTCCCCATCCGCAACCGAACCTCCGCGCGCGGCACTATTGGCGCTTCGGTCGGCGCGGCCAGACTTACCGGCGCGAACACGTGGATTCCCGCGCCGCTGATGCGGAAGGTGTGAAGCCCGGGCAATGTCCGTTGCCCTCGCATCTTCATGATTTCCATTTTACGCACGATCGAATTGTTCTGCAGGCTTTGGCGCAACCAGATGAGCCCGTCGGCGACAGTGAATACCGGGTTCGAATCGATCTCGGTCAAATATTCCCCGATCAGGAAGGTCGTAGCCTGCCAACTCGTCATCAGCATGCCTAACTGCTGGACGAACTGCTGCAGGTCCATGGACGACTTGCCATCGCCATGGCCGGCGAGCATCACCGAGCGGAACGAGTCGACGAACACCACCGCCGGTCCGTGCGCTTCGACTTCCGCGACGATTCGGGCCAGGACCTTATTGAGATCTCCGGTGGCCGTATCGTCGGCGAGGTTGATGAAGCGGATCGAGGCATTCACCTTGTCGCTGTCAAAGAAGTCGAATTGTTGCTGGTAGCGCAGCATCTTGAGCGGCGGTTCGCCGAGCACCGTGAAATAGAGCGCTGGGCGCTCGCTCGTCGCCATCGCGAACATGATTTGATGTGCCAGCGTCGTCTTGCCGCTGCCGGGCGGCCCGGCAATAAGATTGAACGAGAACTCCGGCAAGCCGCCGCCGAGCACCTCGTCGAGCCCCGGCACACCCGTGCCAAGGCGATTGATGGTTGCTTTGCGCGTAGTCATCTCGAGCTCTCCTGCACGGCAGGGCCGCCTGAAGTCAAGTTGCAAACCGATCGCAGCAGCCGCTCGGTGAGCGGGACGCCGATCAGGTTAGCCAGGAGATCGCAGAAGGTCTGCAGAAGTGCGCCATTTGCGGCGGCCGCCTGCACATTGCTTTGCTGCGACAGCACCACTTGCAACCCAGCAAACTGAGCGGGCCGCAGCGCATCTTCACGTACAGCCCCCAGGCAGGGGTAGGCGGCGCGTGTCACGTACAGGCTTCGCTGGTAGAGCGCGGCGACGCCCCCTGGGCCAATGATTGAAGACAATACCGCATAGATCTGGCGCCAGGTCGAGGCAGCCAGCTCAGCGACGCGTTCGGCATCAGTCGTGATCGCCGCCAGGTCAGCGATCGTCGATTGAATACGTACTGCCTCACTTTGCATCGGCCATCCGGTGGTGGCCCGCGTACGCGGCCCAATCGATGATACGCCTTATATTCAGAGGACATTCTGCGCGGCGCATCCGCCGACGCGATTGAAAAGAATACAAAGGATGCGCGGTCATCATCGATGCCGCACCTGTAAAATATGACAGGTGACAAATATTTCGTCATGAGCCATCGTGTGATGGACTAGCTATAATTCTTTGATTGTGCAGAGCATCGTCTGAAGGAATCCGCCCTCCACCGCGAGTAAGCGAGGCAATTTGGTCCTCTCCGACTGTGAGAGGAGCGGTGAAACCAAGAGGTGCGTTTGACGACCGCAGACATTGCCGGCCCGCTGGCCGACCTTGGTGTTCCGAGCGCGGCGCTGCAGGTACGGCAACGCGGCAATCGCTAGCTCGCGACGCGCCAACTGATACCCGCCGTCAAGGCGGAGTGCTGGCGGACCAGGGCGGGGAGGTAAGCTCAGCGCTGAGGGCCTGACTGCCCAGTCGTTCCAGCCCCGCCAAAGATAGCCGGTGTTGTTCGAGGCCGCCCAGGTGTAGCCGTTGGCATGCTTGGAGCCGTCTGGGTCTAAGGCATTGTCGAAGCCATAGGGCTCGGTAATCAAGATCGGGTAGCCGGCCGCCAGCACCGCGAGGGTTCCGGCGGTGCCGTTGTTATAGCCATAATTTCACGGGGCGCTATCGTCGGGCTCGCGCAGTCAGTGGCGGAGGCGGTAGCGGTCCGGTCGCTGCCGCGAAGCTTAGAGTTCTTGATACTGAAGGATCTAAGGGGCTGGAGCCCCGTCGGCGTTCCAGGGATTGGTGGTGATCAGGCTGTCGAGATTGGATGCGCCGCCCCAGTTGTTCCAGCCCCACTGCAGGCAGCCGATACCATTGGAGGCGGCCCAGGCATAGGCGCTGGAACTCTCACCGCCGTTGAGCGTCCAGACGGCCCATGCGCTATCGGTGATCTGCCTCGCGTTCGTCGGGACCATGGTCCCACTCGCCGACTGCGTCGCCGCCGACCTGCTGGCGCCGCTGGCCGAAGCGCTCGGGCCCGAGGAGCCGCTCGCGGGGCTGTTGCCCGCGGGGGGGCCGTGACCTGGATGGAGAAGGCCGGCAGCGCGCTCGTGCTCGTGCCGTCGCTGGCGGCGATGACGATATTGGGGTATGTGCCCGCATCCGGCGCGCTCGGGGTGCCCGAGAGCTCCCCGGTGGCCAGACCGAAGCTGGCCCAGGCGGGCTTGTTCTGGAAGCTGAAGCTCAGGGGCGTGCCGGTGGGGTTAGCCACTGTGGGGAGAGAGCTGTAGCGATTATCCGCAGCCACCGTGGTGGGCGGAGTGCCCGAGACGCTCGGGCTCACGCTCGCCACGCTCGCGCTGGCCGCTGCGGCGCCACTGTCGCTGGAGCTCGCGTCGCTCGAGCCTCCGCAGGCCGCCAGGGCCGCGGTCAGGGTCAGAACGGCCAGGCCTTAGCCCAGCAATCGCCAATTTTTATCGGTAGGCATGTCACATCGCCTCGCTATCAGGTGGAAACCCTTGAAGCGCTCCGGCGAGGTATGTACCGATAGGGGAGAAGCGGGTATTGACGGTGGAGAGCCGATGCGCTCGCATCGCTTCCTTGCCGGCAACCCCGCTATCTCATGTCCCCATCGGACCTAAGACCGGAGGCTTTGCGTCCCCGCCTTACGACGGGTTTGCCCTTACATTGCGAGGCCAGTTAATACTCAAAAGAACGCACTGGCAAAGTGTCCGCTCGAGCGCACGTCGCGCAGCCAGACAGCGACGCCCGCAGACCGCCTTTACCCGCGGCGCGCAGATGCATGCGCTGCCGCCCACTGAACCTGCTATGACTGCACCGTGCTACTGTGCATTGACAGTGCGACCAGCCGCAGCGCTCATGGGCGCTCATGATGTGGCGGCAAGGATCAGTGATGAAAGTTAGCGAACTTCGAGGTCTGCTGCTGGAGAAGTACTATCAGCGTCGCAAAGAGCGTCTCATCGGTCTGGTGCCGTCCGACTTTGACGGCAAGCTCAACGAGCAGGACATCCTGAACATCGCAGGGCAGCTAGCCGATCACGGCCTCATTCATTGGCGAGCGAACATGGGACATGGCGGCATCGGTGGCGGCATGGGAACCATAACCGCAGCCGGAGTTGACGTCGTCGAGGGCAAGGTGGCTGCGCCCATAGAAATCCATTTGTCGCCGGATCGCAGCCTCCAGGTGTCGGCGTCATCCGGTGCGACACCGGCCAATGAAACCAAGCAGACCGTCGCAGTCGCGATCGAGCGGCTGGCGCAAGCCATCGATGACTCAGATGCTAGCGCCGCGCACAAGCGGGCGGCGAGATTGCTGCTGCGCGCGTTTCAGGAACACCCGCTTCTGTGTACCATTGCGCAGGGCCATGTTGGGCAATCGAACGACGGGCAGCCGAAACCTGAATCCGAAACAGCGAACGAGACAAGGGATGAGAGCCACTGAACGCGCCGGTATTTTGCCGTGCGGATGAGTCTGCCGTAGCGGGAGGTGTTCCCATGCTTCAACTCAGACCCAACTGTGAATGCTGCAACACAGATCTGCCGCCTGAGTCCGCAGCAGCACGCATTTGTTCTTTCGAATGCACGTTCTGTGCCTCCTGTGCAGAAGGCATCCTGGCTGGAAAGTGCCCCAATTGCGGCGGTGAATTAGTCGTTCGCCCTCGTCGTCCCGCCGCCAAGCTGGCTGACAATCCGCCTTCCTCAAAGCGGGTTTACAAGCCCGCAGGTTGTGCGCCTATCGCGGCGTAGTGGATCGTGTAGTTGATATCGGCATGGTTTGAGCCGGCGGCTGCCGCTCGTCTTCGAGGTCAAGCGGACACGATGAAAGCAACTGCATCCGAACTTCTGCGACGACTTCCCGGCAAGATCACCGAGGAATGGCCGATGGGCGAGCGCTTCGTGAGAGGGATGGCTCACGGCTCGATGTCGGTCGAGATTTTTGCTCCGGTGGCAGTGGATCCGCAGACCCCGCATGATCAAGACGAACTCTACTTCATCCATACCGGTAACGGGATGCTGGTGATTGCCGGTAAGCGATACACTTTTGCCCCCGGCGACTGCTTTTTTGTTGCGGCGGGTGTGGAACACAGATTCGTGGAATTCTCACCGGGCTTCGGTGCCTGGGCGGTGTTCTGGGGGCCGAAAGGCGGTGAAGCCGATGCCTGACTTTCTGCGCAAACCGGCACGTCACAGCCGGCGACCTTGGTCGGCGGCTTAGCGCGATGGCCAGGGGTCAGGTGTTTACACGCCGCCGCCAACACCATGGAGGTCTGCAATGAGTTCGAACCCAGTCCGTAAGTTCGAACCCTCGAGCGCACTCGCCGAAGAATACTTCCTGCCCAGTGAGAAGCTGATCACGGGCAATCCCAAACAGTGCGTCTGGAAGCACTACGCCGACGCCAGCGGAAAGTTCTTCGCCGGTGTCTGGCGCAGCGAGGTTGGCAAATGGCACATCTCCTACACGGAGGAGGAGTACTGCCAGATCCTGCAAGGAATCAGCATCATTGCCGACACCGCCGGCAATGCCGTGACAGTATCGGCGGGTGACAGCGTGGTAGTTCCCAGCGGCTTCGTCGGAACATGGGAAGTTGTCGAGCCGACAAAGAAGATCTACGTCATCTACGAGGCCGGAGAGTGAATGTCCAGGGGCCGCCCGCTCGGGTTCATGCCTGTGAGTTCATGGAATAGCTGCGTGCACCCATGATGTTGGTACCCGGCATACGACTGGCAACCGCCGCCGATGCGCTGGCCATAGCGGATATGTCCAGGGAGTACATTGAACACGGGCTTGGCTGGAGTTGGACGCCGACCCGCATTACGGCCGCGATTCACGAGCAGTCAACCAATGTCGCGGTAATGCATCAATCAGGCGGAGTGGTCGGATTTGGAATCATGCATTACGGCGAGCGCACGGCTCATCTGGCGCTTCTGGCCGTTCACCCGGCGCAGCGCAGACGGGGATTCGCGGCGCAATTGGTATCATGGCTCGAGAAATGTGCCGACACGGCCGGCATCGAACGGGTTCGTGTGGAGGCAAGATCGGACAACCCGGCTGCAATAGCCTTCTATCTGAAGCATGGATATATGCAGACAGACCGGATCGCCCGATACTATCGTGGGGTGCTCGATGCGGTACGGCTTGAAAAGACGCTTCGGATTCCAGTCGGCGAATCACGCCCCTGACGAGCCGGTCGCTGAAATGTCCATCGACAGGTCCTAACAGTGTTCACGGCCGCGATCTTCGACATGGACGGCCTGCTACTCGACTCCGAGAGAGTCATCATGCAGGCATGGCTGGAATCAGCGGAGGAGGAGGGGCTCATCCTTTCCCAGCCTGACTTCCTGTTCGTCGTGGGCTGCGCAGCCGAGGAATCGTACGCCCAGCTGACGAAGCTGCTCGGGGGACATGGGAGTTTTCAATTAGTACGGGATCGGGCGCGTGCAAAGCTCACCGCGCGCTCAGGGGTCGTGTTTCCGCTTAAGCCGGGAGCACTTCAGCTGCTGGCGCTGCTGCGGCAGCGGGGCGTGCCCTGTGCGGTGGCCTCGTCGACCTATGTGCACGAAGTGCGGCGCCGGCTGGCGAAGGTCGGCGTGCTCGACTTCTTTCAGGCGGTCGCGGGCGGCGATGAGGTGTCGCGCAGTAAGCCGGATCCGGCGGTGTATCTGCTGGCTGCCGATCGGCTGGGGGTGCCCCCGGTCCGCTGTCTGGCCTTCGAGGACAGTGATCACGGCGCCAAGGCAGCGCATGAGGCCGGCCTTCGCGTCGTGATGGTGCCCGACCTCAAGGCCTACGATTTCGCTTCGGCGTACATGAAGCTGTCCTCGCTCGAGGACGCGATGGCGCATATCGATCGCTGGTTTTCAGACAGCCGGAATGCGGCATCAGCCGCCTCGGCCCAATGACAGGACAGCGCGCTATGCATGAGATGAGTTATGCAGGTGGTTGTCTCTGTGGGCGCGTGCGCTACGAGGCAAGAGGTGAGGTTACGAACCTTTGCTTCTGCCATTGCTCGAGCTGCCGTCGCGCGACTGGCGCACCAATGGTGCCATGGAGCACTTTCGCGGCGGCGAACTTCTCAATCGTGCAGGGTCGACTGGCTGAATACAGCTCATCGCCGAGGGTCACGCGAGGCTTCTGCGCTGAGTGCGGTACTTCGCTGACATACCGCCATGATGATCGCAGCGGCGAAATCGACGTGACACTGTCGACCATGGACGACCCTGGAGCCTTGATGCCAGAGGTGCACATCTGGGTCGAAGACAAGCTGCCATGGGTAGTCATCGCCGATGATCAAGCGCAGTTCGCAAAGTTTCGAGTCAGCGAAACGCAGCCGGGGACTTCTGCCTGATGAAGCCGATGCAGGTAGGTCGCTTTGCGCTCGCCTAGATGAGAATGGCCGTGACGGACTCATGGTCATGGTTTGCGTGGGCAATTCTTTCGGCGGTATTTGCCGCCTTAACCGCCGTCTTTGCCAAAGTGGGCTTGCAGGCGGTGGACTCGGACCTTGCCACCCTAATTCGAACCGGGGTAATCATCGTGGCCCTGGCCGGCTTCGTGTGGGTCACGGGCAAATGGCGCAACCCATCGGAACTCGGGTCCAAGACCTGGTTGTTCCTGACGCTATCCGGCCTCGCGACCGGCGCGTCCTGGGTTTGCTACTTCAGAGCGCTCAAGCTGGGCGAGGCCTCAAAAGTTGCACCGGTGGACAAATTCAGTCTGGTACTGGTTGCGATTTTCGCCTACCTGTTCCTGGCCGAACGCCCGTCCATGCGCGAGTGGATTGGCATTGCCATGGTTGGCGCGGGTGTGGTGATCCTGGCGTTGAAGCGGTAAATGGGGTCGCTGCATCGCTTGACCGAGTAGCCGCAACGCTCAAGCGGAGGCATTACAACTGTGGTGCTGGTGACCCGCGCCGCCGCCTTCAGCTGGATCAGCAGCCGCCGGCCCGAGAGCGGCGAGAATTGGCTGGCTCGCGTGGAGTCGCCGCGTTCATCATCGGTCATCATGAATTCGACGAATATTGGATCGCCGCCGGAGCGTTGGGGCGGCGCGCCAAAAGACGCGCTATGAGGTAGCAGTGGAAAGTTTAATGTCACCGCAGTCGCTCGAGCAGTACCTGCACCAGCAGATTCCGTTGTCTCGAGCCATGCAGGTCTCCGCCGTCGATGTGACCGAAGAATCCGTGCAACTGTCTGCGCCGCTGGCACCGAACCTCAACCACCGTGCCACGGTGTTCGGCGGTAGCGCCAGCGCGCTCGCCATCCTCGCAGCCTGGTCGCTGCTGCACGTGCGGCTGCGCGCCTCGTTCCCCTCCGTCTCCATCGTGATTCAACGCCAAAGCATGAGCTATAGTCGGCCGATTCACGGGACATTTGTCGCCCGTGCCGCCCTCGTGCAGCCCGGCGAATGGCCGCAGTTCGTGCGCCTGCTTACACGCAGGGGCAGGGCCCGGATCACCGTTGCATCGACGCTCGACTATGCCGGCGAGGAGGTCGGTCATTTCACGGGCGATTTTGTCGCGTTCGGCCGGCATTGAAAGACTCTGCCGTCATTCATCGCCTGCGGGCGCCGCAGCACCATCGAGGACCCTCATGCACAAGAGCAAACTGGTAGGTTTCATCATTGATTGTCAGACTCTGGACCTGATGAGCGCCGCGGACTTCTGGGGCGGCGCACTGGGCATGGAGCTGCGGCAGTTGCCGTCGGATGAAGCGGACAAGTACGTGTGCCTCGATGATCCGCTGGGCAGACTGCACATCGAAGTGCAGGCTGTGACGCATCCGAGTCGAGTCCATCTGGACATCGAGACCGACGACATCGAGGCGGAGGTTCGGCGCCTGGAGGCGCTGGGAGCGAGGCGTGTCGCACGGGTGAGAACCTGGTGGGTCATGGAAGCGCCGACAGGGCATCGCTTCTGTGTGGTGGCGAATAGCTCGGCGAAGTTTGCGCAGGAAGCCGAGGAGTGGCCATAACAACGCCGAACGATTCGCTCGCGCCGGCAGGGCCGCTGTCTGCGCGGCGAGACATCGCGTCCCGAGCACGAGAGCAGCATGCGCCAGTGGCCCTTGCATCCGAGGTACCTTGACGCGCGCGGTCTGGTGGCGCTGTGGCGCGAAGCATTACTGGCGCAAGCGGTGCGCCGTGGCTACCGATTCGATGCGCGCAAGATCGGACGGAGCAGTCAGCGCCGCCCGATAGGCGAGTAATGCCGCCAAACCGTGTCAAACGAGCGGCCGCGCTGCGCATCGGTTTGATATCCGACACGCACGGGCTGCTGCGACCGGAGGCCACTGCATTCCTGCAGGGCTGCGATCACATCCTTCACGGCGGCGACATAGGTGGCCCGGACATCCTCGAGCAGCTGGCTGCTCTGGCGCCGGTAACGGCCGTGCGCGGCAACAACGACACGCAGGCCTGGGCGGCATCGCTGCCGGAGACGCAGCTGCTCGAATTCGCCGCGGTGAGAATCTATGTCATCCACAATCTCGACGAACTCGAGCTCGAACTTTCTGCGGCCGGCGTGCAGGTCATCGTGTCGGGCCACTCCCACCAGGCCTCAGTGCGCGAGCGCAATGGCGTCGTCTATGTCAATCCGGGCAGCGCAGGACCGCGCCGATTCAAGCTGCCGATCACAGTTGCGGAGCTTGAGATCTGCGGCACTACCGTCACGCCGCGGTTGGTGGAGCTGCGCACGCCGGCCAGCTAGGGGCCGGTCAACGCGTGGCCAATGGCGGATCGAGCACAACGGGTACCCGAGATGCTACGATTGAGTCTGCCATGACGAAGCTGCTGGTTCATCTGGTGGTCAGCGCGCTGCTGCTGTGGCTCGTCAGCCAGATTGTTCCGGGGATTCGCATCGGCGGCTTCGGTTACGCGCTGCTGGCAGCGCTCGTGCTGGGCCTGGTGAATTTTCTCGTTCGGCCGATCCTGATAATCGTGACGCTGCCGATCACAATTCTCACGCTGGGCCTGTTCCTGATCGTGATCAACGCGCTGATGCTGATGTTGACCGGCGCGATCGTCCCGGGCTTTCAGGTCGCGAGCTTCGGCTCCGCGCTCGTCGGGGGGTTACTCCTTGGGCTGTTCAATCTGGTCGCAAGCGCGATTCTGAACCGACCCGTGCGCTGAGCATCGCTGCCTGAAGAGACTGTCGCGACCGGTCGCCGGGAATTATCGAGCCGCGGTCGTTGCCGGCCCGAGCCGGGATGACTCCTGCTCACAGCACCAGCATCACCTGGGGGCAGAGTTTCAGGGCTGCGAACAACCGCGCAATTTGATCGTGGCTAGTGGCGCGGATGACATAAGTAATCCCGAGGAAGTTTCCTTGCGCCGACGGACGTTGCGTCACCGCCATAAGGTCGAGCGGTCCCGCGTACCGCTCAACGATCGCATCGACGTGGCTGCGTACCCCGTCCTCGACCCGCACCATGACCTTGATCGGGTAATCGCAGGGGAAACTGAGACGTTTCGGGGCGTCGCTGGTCATGTCCCGCAATATTGCACTGCCCCGGTGTGCCATGGCTTGGAATGCCGGATCCCTCTTACAGGGAGCCAGCTTGGAATTCAAGCGGCTGTGCTAGACTAAAAGGCGATCGTTGACAGTCGGTGTTGCTTTTTTCCGGGCCCGAACCGCCTGCGATCATGGTGACAGGATCTACGCTTCGACGGCTCGTGAGACGTCCTCTCCCTGACCGCGGCTGTTGTTCCTGCCGTGTTATACGATCTGCAATGGTCGAACTGTTCTGGAGAGCGTAATTTTTATGGCGAAGATTTATGTGGGTAACCTGCCGTTTACAGCTAGTGAGGCCGACGTGCGCGCCTTGTTCTCGCAGCATGGCGCCGTCGAGGCCGTATCGCTGCCGACGGATCGTGAGACCGGTCGGCCGAGAGGCTTTGGTTTCGTCGAGATGAGCCAGGCTGATGCGGCTCGTGCGATCCAGAGTCTCAACGGTTTTTCGATGAATGGCCGTCCCCTGCGCGTCAATGAAGCCCAAGACAAACCGCGCACGGGTGGGGGTCGTCCGGGCGGTGGCGGCTTCCGTGGCAATGGCGGCGCTAGCGGCGGTGCTAGCGGCGGCGGCGGCGATCGCTGGTAAGCGGCTCGCGCTATTCGCTGGACGCGAACCAAGGCCCGGAGCGATCCGGGCCTTTTTGTTATTCGAGCTATGCTCGCGCTGCCAGCAAAATCTCCGGACCGATTGAGGATCTGCGCTATGAATGCACCCGGGGACGCCACACATTTTCCGGGGCGCATTGGACTTGGAACCTGGGGGACGGGCGTTGCCGCCGCGAAACGTTAGCCAGGAAATCGCGGCGGTGAAACATGCGCTGGATATCGGCTACCGGTTGCGGGATACGGCCCAGATGTATGCCGACGGCGGCGCCGAGCGCATCGTCGGCAGCGCGCATCGAGGAGAATCTACGTGCGGCGGACCTGCGCCTGAGCCCCGCGCAGCTCGAGCAGATCGACCAGGCGTTTCCGCCGCCGAGCTCGAAGCGGCCGCTGGAGATGGTCTAGGCGCTTGAAAGTCGTGCATTGCGATTATTGCCAAGCGCGGCGGTGTGCTGGCACGGCAGTCGCGGTGCTCGCGAGCGTGGTGCTTGCCATCCTGAGCGCTGAGGCGCACGCCGCTTCTGCCATCGTCCCGGCCTGTGGCTACCTGGCGCGGTCGATGGCCGCGCAGCCGGCCGGAGCGGCGTTGCTCGCGAGTTATCCGAGCGAACGCAGCGGCGTTCTGAGCAAAGCGGCGTTTACTTACGACAATGCGGTGGCGGCGATCGCCCTGGTGGCTTGCGGGCAGATCGCGCAGGGTCGCCGCATCGGCGACGCGCTGCTGCTGGCACTCGATCACGATCGCTACTGGCATGATGGCCGTCTGCGCAACGGCTATGCCGCGGGCGCGGTCCGCGCCGAGCCGCTCAAACTTGCAGGTTGGTGGGACCTGAAATCAAAGCGCTGGCTGGAGGACGATTACCAGGCCGGCAGCGATAGCGGCAATATGGCCTGGGCCATGCTGGCGCTGCTGACGCTGCATGCGGCCAGCGGCGATCAGCGATATCGCGACGGCGCGCTGCGTCTGGCACGCTGGGTGGAGGGCATGCTCGACACGCGCGGTGCCGGGGGATTCATCGGCGGCTACTTCGGCAATGAACCCGCGCCGCAGCGCCTGCACTGGAAGTCCACCGAGCACAACACCGATCTGGCCGCAGCCTTCGGACGGCTGGCGCGCGCGACTGGCGATGCGCATTGGCAGCAGCTAGCGGGGATCGCAGCCGACTTTGTCACTGCCATGTGGAATGCTGGTTGTGCCTGCTTCGCGGTGGGCACGGCCGAGGACGGCGTGACGGTCAATTCGATGCTGGCACTCGACGCTCAGGTGTGGCCGTTGATGGCATTGCCCGGGAGCGTGAAACAGCCTGCGTCCGTGCTCCAGACCATTGACCGAAGGCTGCGTTTCGAGGCGGGCTACACCTACAGCGAGGCCGGCAGCGGATTGTGGGTCGAGGGCACCGCACAAGTGGCCGTGCTGCTCGAGCTGCTGCATCGGGAGGCGCGCGCGCGCGCGCTTCGCGCCGCGATCAATGGCCAGCGCACAGCGGACGGCGGCTACTACGCGAGTGGCGCGGCGGCCACGCCCACTGGCTTCATGTTGGCGACTGATCCCGCCAAGCCGCGGGTTTATTTCCATCTCGAGCATCTGGGCGCGACCGCGTGGGCGGCGCTGGCGGATCAGGGCTACAACCCGTTGATGGGCGGTCGTAGCCTGCCGCCGTGACGGGTAGAATTCCGGCCAGCGTGCACGCAGCGTGTCTGCGCAGGAGTGGGGACTTGAAAGCGTTGGTGAGCACCGAATGGCTGGCGGCACAGTTGGAGTCGAGCGATCTGATCGTGTTCGACGCCAGCTGGTATATGCCTGCGGAAGGGCGCGATCCACGGGCGGAATATCGGCTCGCGCATATTCCCGGCGCGCTGTTCTTCGACATCGACGCGATCGCCGATACTGAGTCGGCGCTGCCCCACATGGTACCCACAGCGGCACGGTTCGAGCGCATGATCGGTGCGCTCGGCGTGTGCGCTGCCAGCCGGGTGGTGTTTTACGATCAAAAGGGGGTGTTTTCGTCGGCACGCGGCTGGTGGCTGATGCGTCTGTTCGGTCATGAGCGCTGTGCGGTGCTCGATGGTGGTCTGCCGAAGTGGCGCCGGGAAGGGCGCGCGCTGGAGCACGGTGCAGGGCCCACGCCGGCAGCCGCGGTGTTTCGTGCCAGCCTCAATGCGCGCTATCTGCGTGGCTTGGGAGATGTGCTGGAAAATCTGCGGTCCCAGCGCGAGCTCCTGCTCGATGCGCGCGCGGCGGATCGCTTTCATGCGCGCGTACCCGAGCCACGTGCCGGGTTGCGCGGGGGTCACGTGCCCGGCAGTCGGAGTCTGCCCTATACGGAATTGTTGAGCGCCGAGCAGACACTGCTGCCTGCGGCACAGCTGCGCGCGCACTTCGAGGCGCGAGGCGTCGGTGAGCACAGTCCGGTCGTTACCAGCTGCGGTTCCGGACTGACGGCGGCAGTGCTGAACCTTGCACTCGAAGTGGCAGGCTTGCCGATGGGCGCCCTCTACGACGGTTCCTGGAGCGAATGGGGCGCCCGCGCGGATACACCCGTTGAAGTCTGAACTCCAAGCTGCCGGAGCGTGCCGGTGCGTGGCGCGGCCACGCTCGATCGCTTAGGGTAGAGAGCAATCCCAAAGATTACGCACGCATGCACCTGGATTCACAATCTTCCGCCGGCAGCACAGTTGCGACTGCGAAGCCTCGCACGTTCGACGGGTTGCGATTGATTGCCCTGCTGAAATTCGGCAAGGCGCTGCTGCTGATCGCGACCAGCTACGGTGTACACGAGCTGCTGAACGCGGCGCTGGTCGAACGCCTGTACAACTGGTCGGCAGACCTGAGCGATGACCGCTTTGAACGCAAGCTGCTGATGCGAGCGTTGACCTGGGTCGAGGGGCTGGGTGCAAAGAAAATTCAGATTTTCTTCGCGGTAACCGTGGCGTATACCGCGGTGGTGCTGGTCGAGGGGACCGGCCTGTGGCTGCGCCGCGCCTGGGCTGAATGGCTGACCGTGATTGCCACCAGCTCGCTGATTCCGTTCGAACTCTGGGAGCTGATTACACGGCCGCCGGGGCGTCGATTGGCGATCGCGGCGACACTGGTGCTCAACCTGGTGATCGTCTGGTATCTCGCGCGGCTGCTGCGCGCAACGGGCGCGCGGCACCAGGGTCAAAGCGGTGGCCAGAATGCACTCGATCGGCAGTCGAACGGTCCTTGAAGCCTGGATGAATATCAACCGGACACCCAAGTGGGGCAGCGGCATGACGCGTGCTCGCGGGCTATGCCGCCGCGCGATGCTGGCATCGGAGTTTGGGCTGCTCGGCGCAGCGGCCCTGGCGACGGCGGCAGCGGCGCCGCCACCGCACTATGCCTTGATCAAGGAGATCCGGCTGGCTGGCGACAGCGGTTGGGATTACCTGTCGATCGATGCCACGGCACGGCGTCTCTATGTCGCGCATGGCGATCATGTTGACGTACTCGACATCGATCACAACACAGTCGTTGGCAGCATCGCCGGTACCCCGGGCGTGCATGGTTTTGCGATCGCGCACGATCTTGGCCGGGGCTACGCCAGCGATGGTCAAGACTCGCAAGCCAGCATCGTCGACCTGAACAGCCTCGCGACGATTACGCGGGTCGGGACGGCGGCCGGGCCGGATGCGATTGTCTACGAGTCGAGCCGCAAGGAGGTCTACACCTTCAACGGACGCGACCATTCGACGACAGTGTTCGATGCGCAAAGCGGCGATGTGGTCGCGACTATTGCACTGCCCGGCAAGCCGGAATTCGCGGCGGCCGACCCGGCAGCGGGCCGCGTCTACGATAACATTGAGGACAAAAACCTGATTGTGGTCATCGACGTACACAGCCACACGATTGCGGAGCAGTGGCCGATTGCGCCCGGAGAGAGCGCGACCGGCATGGGCATCGACACCGCACACCACCGGCTGTTCATCGGCTGCCGGAATCAGCGAATGCTCATGCTCGACGCCGGCAACGGTCGCGTGATTGCCATGGTGCCGATCGGAAAGGGCGTAGACGCCAACGTCTTCGATCCAGGCACGCAGCTTGCGTTCAGCTCCAATGGTGAGGGCACGCTGACGATTGCGCATGAGGACACACCGGAGCGGCTGAGCGTGGTGCAGACGCTACAGACGCAGACCGGTGCGCGCACGATGGCGCTGGACCCGAGTTCGCACAATATTTATCTGGCGACGGCGGACTTGGTGCCCCCGCCGCCGGCGCCACCGGCCCCGAACGCCGCCGCCGGCGAGCCACCGCACAGCCGGCCGGCGATCGTGCCGGGGAGTTTTCGGATTCTCGTCTACGGACCGGAGCCGACACACTAAAACGACCGTCATGAGCGCATCGGCGCGCGTGGCCCGCATGCGGGCGGTACTGCCGCGCGCGAACGCGCACAGTCACGTCACACGAGGCTCAGATCCAGCGGCGGTGTCTGCTGGAAGATGCGCTCGCTTTGGGCAGGCGAGAGCGCCCAGAGCGAGCGGAACAAGCCTCCGAGCAGGGCGCGGTAATCATTGAGCACCGGATAGTCGCGGTCCTGGAACAACGTGCCGCGCTCCAGGCGCTGCTGTTCTCCGGCAATGCGGCCACCATGGATCGCGCCGCCGAGCACCCAATAAACGGTGCCGTGCCCATGATCGGTGCCGCGATCACCGTTTTCTCGGAACGTGCGGCCGAATTCGGACAGCACGACCACGACGGTGTTGTTCCATTCTGCGCCCAGGGACTGCGCAAATGCCTGCAGCCCGCGGCCGAGGCCGCTGAGATTGCTCGCCAGTACGCCCTGCGAGGCGCCCTCGTTCACGTGCGTATCCCAGCCGCCGACGTCGATGAAGCCGATGCGGTACGTGTCGCGCATCAGTTTGCCCATGCGTTCGGCCTCGAGTTCGAAGCCCTTGGTGTTGATGGCGTCGCGGCTTGCGGCTCGCATCTCGTCGGCCATGGTCTGGGCCACCTCCTGACGCAGCTCGAGCCCGTTGGCAACTGCGGGCTGGAGCCGATGACCGGCATACATATCGGTCAGAATGCGCACCTGACGTTCATCGAACGGCGGCTTACCGAGATTCTTCAACGACAGGTTCGGCACCGGCGTGGCGCCTTGGAACGAAAGCGGCAGTGCGTCGGTAAATGCGATGGCGGGCGAGCCGGCGGCTGTGTGGGACATCAGAGTGTCGGACAAGCGGGCCATGAATCCGGAGCGGTAATCGCGCGCACCATTGATGGGCTGACCGAGTTCGATACTATCCTGGGTCTCGAAGTGGCTGCGCGAGAGGTCATCGGTGCCGGCGAACGGCACGAACGCAACCTGTCGCTGCAGATACATTGTGCCGATCGTGTCGCGTAGCGCGGGCGCCAGAGCCCAGTTGCCATCGAGCGCGCGGGCGCCGGCAGCCATGGCGACATCGGGTTTCGCGATGGCAATGGTGGGTCGGGCCTCATAGTAATAGCTGCTCGCGTAGGGAATCAAGACATTGGCCGAGTCGTAGCCGCCGCGCAGGAACACCAGCAGAAAGCGCGGACCGCTGACCGGGGCGGCATACAGGCCACCGGATACGCCGACGCCGGCAAGGGCGGCGGTGCCGAGTTGCAGCAGTTCCCGACGATTCATATAGGTTCACTCATAATTGAAGTCCGGCGAAGACAGCAGAAATGTATTCCATTCCTGCTGCGAGTTGGCTCGATTGAGGGCATCGCGCGTGCTTGCCGCCAGGAAAGGCTCGAGCGCCTCGAAATAGAGGCGATTCGACAGCTGCGGAAAACCGCTGGTCGTAGCTGCAGTGCCATCTTCCGGGTCGAACAGGCCGGCATTGCCAGAACCGATGGCGCGCGCAATCTCGAAGCGGCGGCTGATCTGGCCGGGGCTCGCCCAATTCGGTTCGCCGAGCGGGTAGCCGTCGGGCGTCTGGCGGTTGTACGGCCCCTCGCCAAGTGCATTGAGCCAATTTAACAATGGACGCGTGTTGCTGATCGGGCGGCCGTCGTAGGCGAAGCGCACCGCCGATAGAACATAGCGCATCGGGTCCTTGAACTTGCCGCCGAGCGCGGAGTTGAATTCGGGCGCGAGGAACATTGTGCGCAGCACCGCAGCGATGTCGCCATCGGTCATCTGGAACGTCTGCGCCATCTTTTCCACCAACCGTGGCGGCGCATTGTCGGCCACGAAGTACGATGCCAGTTGACGCGAGATGAATTGCGCGCACGCGGGCTGGTGTACGATCAGCGTCACGGCATTCTCGATTTCGTCGAAGCCCTTGCCGTCAATCGCGTGGCCAAGCAGCGTCTTGTTGCCGAAATCATGGCGTGCCGGGTTGAACTCGAAGGCGCCGCGGCGCACATACAACGGCTGCCACTCCGCTTTGAGCTTGGGCGCATCGCCGACGTTGACGCCCGCACCGGTGAGGATAAGCGCCAGCTGCTGCACATCCTGCTGTGTATAGCCGGCTTCGACGCCCAGCGTGTGCAGCTCCATGAACTCGCGTGCGTAGTTCTCGTTGACGTGACCAGCGGCGTTCTGCTGGTTGTCGAGGTACTGCAGCATTGCCGGGTGCTCGAGGGTTGCCAGCACTAGGTCCTTGAAATGCCCGAGCGCGTGCGGGCGAATTGCGTGTTCCTCATAGTCGCCAATCAGCCAGCGCAGATTGGCTTTGTACTGATGGACACTGAAGTGGTTGAGCCAGAACCAGACCATCTGCTCCTGCAGCTGCGAAGGCGAGTAGACGGCGCGCAGCAAATCACGACGGATGGCCTCATACGCCAGCTTATTGCCTGCATCATTGAGCATTTTGCGCGCTTGCTCCTTTTCCGCCCCATCCGGCATGGCATTGATGCTCTTGTACCCTGCCTGGATGTCTGCCAGCCGCCGCGCAGGATCGACGTGTGAGACATCCATGGTATCGATCTGGCTCGCGATCGCTGCGGGCAGGGTGTTATTGCGGGCATCGAGCTGTTGCGCGAGAAGTCTTTCGCGGCCGAATCGGCGGTAGTCAGCCACGATCTGACTGTCGAGACCGAATCCTATCCGATCAATCCACAGCACGTCCTCGCGGCGCAAGGTGGGCAAAGGCATGGCGGTCACGGCCTTTTGTGCGCCGGCAGCGGTGCGCGGCGCCGGCGCAGCGCAGGCCACGAGGAAGGCGGTGACGCCGGCCAGGACCGCTGTGCGACGACCTGCAAGGCGCCGGTAACTTTGCGCCTTCATTGGCCAAGTACCCATGCAACAGCCAGTAGGCAATCATAACGGTGCGTGCAGCGTCGCGTTGACAGACGGCGCATCGAAGACGTGATTCGACGCGATAATGGCTGGCGCCCAGGCGTTCCCGCCGTGACACTCGCCGCCGCTGGTGCCGCTGGTGCCGCTGGTGCCGCTGGTGCCGCTGGTGCCGCTGGTGCCGCTGGTGTCGCTGGTGTCGCTGGTGCCGCCGGAACTCCGACAGGGTAGACTTTGCCGCACTGCCGCCGCCGGCGGTTGTGAGAGGTGACGCCATGACAGCAATGATCCGCCATACCGGCGGCTGCCACTGCGGCCGCGTTCGCTTCGAAATCCAAGCGCCCGCGGAAATCGAAGTCTCGGACTGTAACTGTTCTATCTGCGCCAAGTCTGGCTATCTGCACCTGACGGTGCCGCAGGCGCGTTTCCGATTGCTGTCGGGTAGCGAGTGTCTGACCTGCTATCAATTCAATACCGAGACAGCGAAGCATCTGTTCTGCTCGACCTGCGGTGTCAAGTCCTTCTATGTGCCGCGCTCGCATCCGGACGGTTACAGCGTCAATGCACGCTGCCTCGATGAAGGCACCGTGACCGGCATGCGAGTCGAGTGTGTCGATGGCAAGAATTGGGAGCAACAGTTTCCGCAAGGGCGGGGACGGCCCTTCGAAGAGCTTCGCTGATGAGCATACCGCGGGTCTACGGCATGTCGAGCTCGGGCAACTGTTACAAGGTGCGGTTGCTGATGGAGCAACTGCAGCTGGAGTATGAATGGATCGAGCTCGATGTCCGGACCGGAGTGACGCGCCAGCCGGAGTTCCTGAGCAAGAATCCCAATGGTCGCGTGCCGACACTGGAATACGAGCCGGGACGGTATCTGGTGGAGTCCGACGCGATATTGGTGTACCTGGCTGAAGGGTCCGGATTCTGGCCGCAACACCGGCTCGAGCGTGCCCAGGCGCTGCAGTGGATGTTCTTCGAGCAATACAGCCATGAGCCCTACATCGCCGTGGCGCGGTTCATCTGCGCCATGCTGCCCGCGCAGCACGCACGTCGCGGCGAATTGCCGCGGCTACACGAGCGCGGCTATCAGGCGCTGGCGGTGATGGAACAGCATCTGGCGCACGGCCGGTTCTTCGTCGGCGACGCCTATTCGATCGCCGACATCGCGCTGTATGCCTATACGCATGCAGCCGGGGATGGCGGCTTCGATCTGCAGCGCTTCCCGGCTGTGCGTGCGTGGATCGCGCGCGTGGAGAGTCAGCCGCGTTTCGTGCAGATGCCGCCGGCGTGATCCTGCAGAAAATCATCACCCTGTCGGTGTTCGTGCCGTTTGCATTTTTTTAGGCGAGCGCGTAGCAAGGGCCTCCGGACGCCGGATCTACGCAATGGCGACGAGGTCGTCAGCAATCGCATAGCAGCCAAACGTTGCAATAACCAGACCGCACAAACGGTTGACCCCTGTATGACCCCGACGCTCATGTGACGCCGCGCCCAGGCGCGGCGATCGAGAAGCCGATCGTAAGCCCCTTGAGCAGAAGATGCATGCTCATGCGGCGCTCCGCCGGTCAGGTTCCAACAATCGCTCCGCGATCTGTACTGCGTTCGGGGCCGCGCCTTTGAGCAGCTGATCGCCGGCGGCGAACAACGCGAGCGAACGACCCGACGCGTTGCTGCTATCGTTGCGGATGCGGCCAACCAGTACGTCACCCTGGCCTGTGGCCTCGATCGGTATCGGGAAACGATTCGCGGTGATGTCGTCGACGACACGCACGCCCGGAGCCAGCGCCAGCAGTTCGTGTGCGGCTTCAGGTGTTATCTTACGTTCGAATTCCACGGTCAGCGCAACGGCATGCGCGCGCAGCACCGGCACACGGATGCAGGTGACGCTGATGCGCAGCTCCGGTGCCTGCATGATCTTGCGCAGTTCGGGTTGGCGATGATGCCGCGGTGCGCACCGATAACATCGGCATTGACTTCGGGCACGACCAGCGGCACTGCCCCGTCCATGCGAAAGGCGGAGGAGTTGTCGATGACGACGGTACCGCTTTGCACCGCCGGCGGCACGAAACGGTGTGAGGTAGCGCTGCCCGCCGAAAAGAGGGCGATTTCAGCGTCCTCCAGCGCCTGCTCGGTAAGCGCTTCCACCGGCAGTGAGTCGCCGCGGTGAGGCAGCCTGCGTCCGGCCGAACGCGCCGAGGCGAACAGCCGCAGGTGGCGCAGGGAAAAGCGGCGCCGCTCGCGGCAGGCGATCAGTTCAGTGCCGACGGCGCCGGTGGCGCCGACGCTGGCAACGGTGGGATCGTTGCGAGACATGACTCGTTACTCCTGGTACGGTGAGCCGGAGGAACGAGCGCCCTAAACCCAAAGGCCCCGTCCGTCGCCGGCGGGGCCTCTCAGCGATCCTATGTTGCAGCTTTCAACAACAGCACGACCGAACCGCCCCGGAGGAGCATCGTTTGGTGTTGGTCGTGGTCGGGGCTGACAGCAGCATGGCAACAGGATAGGCGAAGTTCATCGTCGGGGAACAATTTCAGTGGTGCCATGGCTGCGAGCGTATCTGTATACTTCGACGCAGCCGCTGCTCAGCGACAGCGAGCTGTCCGATCATCGATCAATCGGCCTTAGCCGAGGTAAGCTTGTCACAGCAGCTCAGTCGTTCGCTGCGACCGCGACATGTCGCGATGATCTCGATCGGCGGCATCATCGGCGCCGGGCTTTTCGTCGGCAGCAGCGCCGCCATCTCCGCCACCGGCCCGGCGGTCTTATTGAGCTACCTCCTGGCGGGTGTACTGATACTGCTGGTGATGCGCATGCTGGGCGAGATGGCCGTGGCGCTGCCGACAACCAGCGCATTCACCGAATTTGCTCGCGCCGGCCTGGGGCCGTGGGCGGGCTTTATCTGCGGGTGGCTATACTGGTATTTCTGGATCATCGTGGTGCCGGTCGAGGCGATTGCGGGCGCCAATATCATGCACCAGTGGCTGGCGCTGCCGACCTGGCAGCTCGGCCTCGGGTTGATGGCCGTGATGACGGCGGTCAATCTCATGTCGGCCCGCTCGTACGGCGAGTTCGAATTTTGGTTTGCATCGATCAAGGTCGCGGCGATCATCGCTTTTATCGTGCTCACCGCCGCTTACGTGTTCGGCTGGACTTCGCCGGAAGGCGCGACGCTCGGCAATCTCACCCGCTACGGCGGATTCATGCCTAGCGGACCGATATCGGTGCTGGCGAGTGCGGTCACGGTGCTGTTTTCGCTGACCGGAGCTGAAATCGCGACCGTCGCCGCGGCAGAGTCGACGGAGCCGGCACGCGCCGTGGCAAAGCTGACCACCTCGGTCATCGTACGCATTCTGATCTTCTACGTGCTCTCCATTTCTCTGATCGTCACGGCAGTGCCCTGGACTGCAGTGCACGCGGGGGAATCGCCATTCACGCTGACACTGAGCACCATGCATTTCGGCTGGGCCAGCACGGCGATGAGTGCGGTCATTCTGACCGCCGTGCTGTCGTGTCTGAACTCGGCATTCTACGTATGCTCGCGCGTGATGTTCCTGCTGGCGGCACACGGCGATGCGCCGCAATGGTTGGTTCAGGTCAACGCGCGGCATGTGCCCACACGGTCCGTATGCATCGGAGCCATCGCCGGTGTCATCGGCATTCTGTCGGCGACGTTGGCACCGCAGACGGTATTCGCCTTCCTGGTGAATGCTTCCGGGGCGCTGATCGTGTTTATCTATATCCTCATTTCGCTGGCGCAAATACAGCTGCGTCAACAGCGTGAGCGGCGAGGCGAGCCGCAGCCGGCGTTACTCATGTGGCTGTTTCCGTGGGCCAGCTATGCGGCGATCGCAGGATTTATTGCCGTGGTCGTGGCGATGGCGGTGACGCCGGGGCAGCAACGAGACTTATACTTCAGCCTGATCACACTCGCAGTGGTCCTTCTGGCGTACGCCGCACTGCGCCGCCGTCGAGTCGGCCGGGCTGCTACGGTATTGTCGTAATGACACCCGGACTGGTTCTGAGCCAACGCCGGCGGGCAGGCCGCCGGACGGGATCTGCGATTTCAGCTCCTCGGCGATGCGCGATACCCGACTTCGAAGCGATGTCGGACGGCGTGATCGGGTCTACCGTACTGCGAGAACTACCAGTACAGTATAGGCAAGTTGGGCCAGCGCCGTGTCTGGCCCGGAACGCTGGTACGCGCCACCTTCAGCCATGAACCCGAAACTCGCAATCGCCGGCGCCAGCGAGATCTCCGGCGCAATCGATCCGCTGCAGTCCTGGTGGATGCCGTTCACTCATAACCGGCGTTTCAAGGCGAAACCGCGCCTGATCGAAAGCGCGGCCGGCGCTTACTACACGTTGACCGACAAAGGCCGTGTGTTCGATTGCCTGTCGGGCCTGTGGTGCACGCCGCTGGGTCATGCGCATCCGGGGATCGTCCGTGCGGTATCGGAACAAGTGCAGCGGCTGGACTATAGCCCAGGCTTTCAGCTGGGCCATAAGCCTGCCTTCCAGCTTGCGGCCCGGATTGCCGCTTTGGCGGGGCGACCGAATGATCGCGTGTTCTTCGTCAATTCCGGTTCGGAGGCGGTGGACACCGCGCTGAAAATAGCGATCGGGTATCACCGTGTCCGTGGCGAGGCTACACGCACCCGCGTGATCGGCCGCGAACGCGGGTATCACGGGGTCGGGCTCGGCGGCATCTCCGTCGGTGGCATCGTCGCCAACCGCAAGATGTTCGCTTCGATGATGATGCCCGGGGTCGATCACCTGCCCCATACCTATTCGCTCAAGGACATGCGCTTCAGCCGCGGCCAGCCGCAGTGGGGCGCGCATCTGGCCGATGATCTGGAGCGTCTGGTGGCGCTGCACGACGCCTCCACCATCGCCGCTGTCATCGTCGAGCCGGTGCAGGGCTCCGCCGGAGTGATAGTTCCTCCGCGCGGCTACCTCGAGCGACTGCGCGAGATCTGCAGCAAACACGGCATCCTGCTTATCTTCGACGAGGTGATCACGGGTTTCGGTCGAATGGGTAAGCCGTTTGCTTCGCAATACTTCGGTGTGCAGCCGGATTTGACCACGTTCGCGAAGGCGATCACCAATGGCGTGGTGCCAATGGGCGGAGTACTGGCGCGCGGCGAGATTTACGACGCCTTTATGAACGGGCCGGAGCACGTGATCGAATTCTTTCACGGCTACACTTACTCCGGCCACCCGCTGGCGGTTGCCGCCGGGCATGCCTCCCTCGATGCGATGACCAACGAAGGCTTGATCGAGCGTGCGGCCGAACTGGCGAGCGTGCTGGAAACTGCCGTGCATACGCTGCGCGATGAGCCGCATGTTCTGGACATACGCAATATCGGTCTGGCCGCAGCCGTCGAGCTCGAGCCATACCCCGGCCAGCCGGGCGCTCGCGGACAACGCGTGTTCGAGCGCGGCCTGGATGAGGCAATACTGCTGCGCCTGATGGGCGATATCATCGGGCTGGCGCCGCCGTTCATATCGACCGAGGATGAAGTGCGCGCCATGATTGAGAGTTTGCGGCGGACGCTGCGCGCAATCCCGGCCGACTGACAACAGGGGATGGCATGAACGTGGCCGCCGGCCAAACGCCGATCACGACACCGATAACGGTCTCTCACTGGATCGACGGCAAGTCCGTGGCTGGCGCCGGGCGCGCTGCTCCGGTCTACAATCCATCGCTCGGGCGCGTGGCGCGCGAAGTGAGCCTCGCCACGAAGTCCGAAGTCGATCGCGCGGTATCGAGTGCTACCCGGGCATTTCCCGACTGGTCGCGACAGACGGCTTTGCATCGAGCGCGCGTCCTGTTTCGGTTCAAGGAGCTGCTGGATCGTGACGCCAAGCGCATTGCGCGCATCATCTCGGAAGAACATGGCAAGACCATCGACGATGCGCTGGGAGAAGTGACCCGCGGTATCGAAGTGGTGGAATTCGCCTGCGGCGCCCCGCATCTGCTGAAAGGGGAGTTCAGCGACAATGTCGGCCGTGGCGTCGACAGCTACAGCCTGCGCGAGCCGCTGGGCGTGGTCGCTGGAGTGACGCCCTTCAATTTTCCCGCGATGGTGCCGCTGTGGATGATTCCGATCGCACTGGTCTGCGGCAACAGCTTCGTGCTCAAACCCTCGGAACGCGATCCGTCCGCCTCATTGTTGCTGGCCGAGCTGCTGGCGCAGGCAGGGCTGCCGGACGGCGTGCTGAACGTCATTCACGGCGACAAGGAAGCGGTGGATGCGCTGCTGGATCATCCGCAGGTCGCGGCCGTGAGTTTTGTGGGATCGACCTCGGTGGCGCGCTACCTGCAGGGCCGCGGCGTGGCCGGCGGTAAGCGCGTGCAGGCTCTGGGTGGTGCGAAGAACCACATGGTGGTCATGCCCGACGCGGATCTTGGCGCGGCGACCGAGGCGCTGATAGGCGCCGCTTACGGGTCGGCCGGAGAGCGTTGCATGGCGATTTCGGTCGCCGTTGCCGTGGGCGATGGGGTCGCCGACGCTCTGATCGAAAGACTCAAGCACCGGCTGGCGCACCTGCGTGTTGGCCCCTCAGATCAGCCGGGAGTGGAGATGGGTCCGCTGGTCACGCCGGCGCACCTGGCGCGGGTACGCGAGTACATCGACATTGGGATCCGCGAGGGTGCGAAGCTGGTACTGGACGGACGTACCCACAGCGCGTCATTGCTGGCTGACGGCTTCTTCCTCGGGCCGTCGTTGTTCGACGCGGTGCGTTCCGACATGCGAATTTATCGCGAGGAGATCTTCGGTCCGGTGCTCAGCGTGGTGCGTGTTGCCGACTATCGCGCCGCCGTCGAACTCATCAACGGGCACGAGTATGCCAACGGTACCGCCGTATTCACCCAAAGCGGTGCGCGTGCGCGTGCCTTCGTCGCCGATGTCGAGGTCGGCATGGTTGGTGTGAACGTGCCGATTCCCGTAGCGATGGCCTTCCACAGTTTCGGCGGATGGCGCAATTCGATGTTCGGCGATCATCATGCGTACGGCACGGAAGGCTTCCGCTTCTATACGCGGCTCAAGACGGTCACGCAGCGTTGGTCGGAGGCCGATGCAGTAGGTGCGGAATTTGTGATGCCGACGATGAAGTGACGGCGCCTTCAGGCTCAACCGGTCCAGTAAGCCTCAACCAATTGGTGCATCCTGCGCCACAGCGGCCCAGGCTTGCCGCTGCCCACGGGCATCCCATCGAGCGTGGTCACCGCTACGACACCGCGCGTCGCCGCCGTCAGCCACACCTCATCCGCCGCCCGCAGCTGCGCTTCGGTCACAGCAGCGACGCGCCGGGGCAGGCCATGCTGATCCGCGAGTTCCTCGATCAGGCTGCGAGTGGTGCCGGGCAGTAACTGCGGCGAGTTCGGCGGCATGCGAATCTCACCGTCGATGATGACCGCTACGGTGGAAGCACTGGCTTCGGTCAGAAGGCCATGGCGCAGCAGAATGGTCTCAGCGGCTCCCGCTTCGACCGCCTGCTGCCGCAGCAGCACGTTGGCCAATAGCGCGACCGATTTGATATCGCAGCGTGCCCAGCGCGTGTCGCTGGCCGTAATGCAGGCCACGCCGCGCTCGAGTACTTCCGCGGTCGGCAGCGGCAGCGGTGCGCAAAATCCGAATACCGTCGGCTCGATATCCGGCAGCGGCGCATGGTTACGGCCGTACTCCGCGCCGCGCGATACCTGCAGATAAACGTAGACATCGCCACCGCCGTTCGCGCTGATCAGGTGCTCGACGATGCGGGTCCAATGCTCCGCGCTGTGCGGATTGCGGATGCGCAACTCACGCAGGCTATGCGACAGACGCGCCAGATTCGCCCCCAGCCGCCGCGCCCGGCCGCCACGTGCCGGAATGACCTCATAGACCCCGTCGCCGAACAGGAAGCTGCGATCCAGCGGCGAGATGCGCGCTTCGCGTAGCGGCATCAGGCCGCCGTTCAGATAGCACGTCGGCAGTGGTTCGGCCACGTGCGCCGTTATTTCTGGAACCAGAGCAGCACGGTGTCGCTGAGCCGGCTCCAGAACCCGCCCTCGGGCACGCTCGCGATCGGGTAGAGCGGTACCGAGGTGACCGGCTTGCCATTGACGACGACCTGCAGTTCGCCGACCCGGGTGCTGGTGCTCAGCGGCGCGATCAATCGCCGTTGCACCGTCGCCGTGGTCATGATGCTGCCGGCCTGGCCGCGCGGTACGACGATATTGATGTCGGTCGCCGGTCCGACGCCATAAAATTCCTCCGCGGCTTTGTAGACGCGCGGCTTGAGTACCGCGGTTCCGCGCCGCTTGACGTTGACGGTCTCATAAAAATTGAAGCCGTAATTAACCAGCGCGGCGCTCGCGTCCTCCCGGCCCTTGATGCTGTTGGAGGCGAGCACCACCGCGATCAGGCGCATGTCCTGCCGCCTGGCCGAAGTCACCAGGCAGTAGCCCGCGCTGTCGGTGTGCCCGGTCTTCATGCCATCGACCGACGGATCGCGCTCGAGCAGACCGTTGCGGTTCTGCTGCCTGATATTGTTCCAGACGAACTCGCGCAGCGAAAACCACGGATAGTACTCGGGAAAATCGCGCACCAGTGCGCTTGCGAGTAGCGACAAGTCGCGCGCGCTGGTGTAGTGCGTCGGCGAGGGCAGGCCGCTGCTGTCGTCGAAGTGCGTATTGGTCAGCCCTAAGCGCCTGGCATAGTCGTTCATGAGTTGGACGAAGGCGCCTTCGGTACCGCCCACCCGCTCGGCGAGCGCGATGGTGGCATCGTTACCCGACTGCACGATCATGCCTTTGATGAGCACTTCGGCCGGTACGTTGCTGCCGACCTGCACGAAGGTACGCGAGCCTTCGGCCTTCCAGGCGTGCTCGCTGATGGTGACCTGATCGTCAAGTTTGAGCGTGCCGGCTTTGAGCGCATGAAACACGACATAGCAGGTCATGAGCTTGGTCAGGCTCGCCGGTTCCATGTGGGTGTCGGCGTTGCGCTGCGCGATCACCTGGCCGCTGCTGTAGTCGGTCAGGATGTAGGCGCGCGCGTCGATCTCCGGCGGGTTCGGGGTCACGAGTGCTGCCGCCGGAGTGGCGGCAGGTGCGGGCGGGGCGTTGGCCGGGGTGCTGGCCGGGGTGCTGGCCGGGGTGCTGGCCGGGGCTGCTTTCGCGGGATGCATGGGAGACGCGGCGAGCGCCGTGAGCGGCAGCAACAGCAGCGGCATGCAGGAGGCGGCGAGCAGAGCGGGGAATTTCATGCGTCGGAAGTCCCTCGACGGGCTAAGGCGCACAGTGTAGCGGCTGATTTCAGTCTTGTGCGAGCCTTGCGTTCGGAAATCCGAGCGCGCTCAGGCGTTCGATCAAGGCGTCGAACTGCTGCACGCTCGCGATCGGACCGATGCGCACGCGCTGCAGCGGCTGATGCGCATCGCGGCCGAGCGTGAATGCATTCTCGAGGCCCGCGCCGCGCAGCTTGCGCAGCGCGCTACTCGCGTTCTCCGGTTTGGCATAGGCGCCGACCTGGATGTAAAAGATGCCGGTCGGTGCGGGCATCGCGTCCGGGCCGGCCGGAGCAGCAGGGGCGGCAGCGACGGCAGGGGAATCTGACGCCGTGTTGGTCGCGACTGCGGGGGCTGTCACCGGTGGCCGGCTGGCGGGTGCCAGGCTCACCGGTGGCACGCTGCTGACGCCAACACTGGCCGCCTGAGCGGCCAGTGTGGTCACCGGCATGGATGCGGTCAAGGAGGGCGCGGCGGGTGTGAGCACTTCGACCTGAACGAATGCCGTGCCGTAGCGAATCATGTCGAGTCTGGCGGCGGCGGAATACGACAGATCAATGATTCGGTTGGCGACAAAAGGGCCCCGGTCGTTGACGCGCACCACGACGTGGCGGCCATTGGCGAGGTTGGTGACGCGCGCGTAGCACGGCAGCGGCAGCGTCTTGTGCGCGGCGGTCATCGCGAACATGTCGTAGGATTCTCCGGTCGCGGTGCGCAGCCCGTGAAACTCGGTGCCGTACCAGGACGCAACGCCGCGCTCGACGTAGCCGGCGGCGCTCGGCAGCACGACATAGCGGCGGCCGCCCACGTTATAGAACGGCGGATTGCCGAAGGCGCTGCGTGGCTCATCATGCGGTACGGCGTCCGGGATCTGATCGACGTCCGGTGCATTGCGCGGCAGCACGCTCGGCGGCGGGACCGTGGCTGGCGTGGGTCCGGGGCTGGGATGACGCGGCGCATGCGCACAGGCGGCGAGCAGCAGCAACGCTGCCGGCGTCGCGCGTAGCCGGGCCCGAAGGGCTCCCGGGCCCCGCGAGCTCAAAGCGCAGACTCCTGCGCGATCTGCTGCCCGATCGCCTGCGCGAGGTCATACACCGCCATCGCATACAGCGGGCTGTTGTTGTAGCGCGTGATTACGTAGAAGTTCTGAAACCCTACGCGGTAGCCGTTGGCATCCGGTTGCGGGGCTGCCAGCAGCAACGCCGGTGTGCCATCGGGCAGCTCGCTCGAGACGGTCAAGCCGCGCGCACGCAGGCCGCCGAGCGTGTCGTTGAGCGCCAGATGATCGGCCGGCAGCAGGCTCAGATCGGGCGGCAGCTGCGCCTCGGCCAGCACCGGGGCGCCGTATTGCCAACCGGCCTGGTGCAGGAAATTGGCGGTACTGGCGAAGATGTCGCCCCAATCGGCCCACAGATCGCGATGCGGCGCATGTTGCTCGCTGACCGCAAATTTGCGGTAGCTCGAGGGCATGAACTGCAACGCACCCATCGCGCCGGCATAGGAGCCACGGATGCTCAATGGATCGAACTTGTCCTCGCGCGCGAGCATCAAGAACTCCGTCAGCTCCTTGCGGAAGTAGCCGGAGCGCGGCGGGTAGTCGAAAGCCAGCGTCGCAAGTGCGTCGATGACGCGGTAGCGGCCGGTGATGCGCCCGTATTGGGTTTCGATGCCGAGCACCGCGATCAGATACTCGGGCGATACCTGGTATTGCATCGCAACCTGATCGAGCAGCTCCTTGTGTTCGTGCCAGAGCTGCACGCCGGCATCGATGCGCGCCGGCGTCAAAACGCGCGCGCGATACTCCCACCATTGCAGCATCTTCTCGGCCGGCCGGCTGATGGCATCGATGATCTTCGGCTGCGGTTCAGCGGCACCGAGCAGCGCCGTGACGCGATCGCGATCGAATCCCTGCGCCACCAGCTGATCGATGTAGCTATGGATCTCGGGTCGCGACAGATCGAAATGTGATTGGTCGGCGCCAGCGGATTCCGCGGCGGATGGCGCAGGTGCTGCCACAGGCGCGGCTGCTGCTGGAGCATCGCCCGGTGCTTGCGCCGCGGCGCCCAGGTTCGCGCCAACGCCGAGCGCAATAAGAAGTGTCCATGCCTGCCTCATCGAGTTCTCTCTCGCATCAGGAGTCGACGAGCTTACGGTGCGAATAAAGTCCCATCACGATTCCGAACCCCGCCAGCAGCGTTACGACCGAGCTGCCCCCGTAACTGACCAAGGGCAATGGCACGCCCACGACCGGCAGCAGCCCGCTGACCATGCCGGCATTGATGAACACGTAGACAAAAAAAGTCAGGGAAATGCTCAAGGCCAGCAGCCTCGAGAACGTGTCGTTGGTCTGCATTGCAAGCCAGAGCGAGCGCGCGACGATGAACAGGTATAAGGCCAGCAGCAGAATGAGGCCGATCAGTCCGAATTCCTCGCCGACCACGGCAAAAATGAAGTCGGTGGAGCGCTCGGGCAGGAACTGCAGCTGCGCCTGGCTGCCGTGCATCCAGCCTTTGCCGAAAACGCCGCCGGAGCCGAGCGCAATCTGGCTCTGGATGATGTGATAGCCGGCGCCGAGTGGGTCGGTTTCGGGATTTAGGAAGGTCAGTACGCGTTCGCGCTGGTAGTCGTGCAGGAAATGCCAGCCGGCGACGGCGCCGATGACGCTCAGCAGCAGCAGGAGAATAACGATCCGCAGTGACAGGCCGGCCATCAGCACCAGCAATGCGCCGCTGGCGGCGATCAGAGCCGCGGTACCCAGGTCGGGCTGCATCGCGACCAGGCCCGCCGGCAGGAAGATGATCACGGCCAGGATCAGCATCGTTCTTCGGTCCGGCGGCAGTGGGCGGTCGTTCAGGTACCAGGCTGCCAGCATCGGCACCGCCAGCTTCATCACTTCGGAGGGTTGAAAGCGAACGATGCCGAGGTTGAGCCAGCGTTGCGCCCCCTTGCCGATGACGCCCGTGAGCTCCACTACTAACAGCAGCGCCACGCCGATGACGTAGATCCAGGGTGAGAGGCGGCGCAGGAGATTTGGACTGGCATGCGTCAGCGCCAGCATCGCGGCAGTGCCGAGAGCAACGCGGATCAAGGTCCGCAGGACCGTATCGAGGCTCTGGCCCGAGGCGCTGTAGAGAATCGCCAGGCCGTAGAGCGCGAGAAATCCCAGGCCGACGAGCAGCGGGCCGTCGAGATTCAGCGCCGAGAGCAGTTTCGCCGTCGCCGACAGCGTGCGGCGCGTGCGCGCGTAGCCGAAGTCTTCAATCACTGGCCTGGCTCTCGGGCATTGCGATCTCGGCCGCCGGCGAAGTGGTTTCGTGCAACAGATAGGCGTCCATGACCTTGCGTGCGATCGGTGCCGCGGCAGTGGCGCCGAAGCCGCCGTTCTCCACCAGCACGGCGATCGCGATACGGGGTGCCTCCGCCGGCGCAAAAGCGATGAACCAGGCGTGGTCGCGCAGCCGCTCGGCCACGTTTTTCTCGACGTATTTTTCGGTTTGACCGACCGTGAACACCTGTGCTGTACCGGTCTTGCCCGCAATGCTGTAGCTCGCGCCCTTGCTGATCGCGGCAGCGGTGCCGTAGGTCGCCGCTCCCATCATCCCACGCAGCATCAGATCCCAGGCGGCATCGCTGACGTTGTCTATGGCCGGCAGCTGCAGCGGCGCAATCGCCTTTACATTGCCCTCGATATCGCGGACACCGGTGACCAGCCTCGGCCGGAAGCTCTTGCCGCGCTCGGCCAGCACTGAGGCCACGTGCGCAAGCTGCAGCGGCGTGACCAGCAGATAGCCCTGGCCGACGCCGAAACTCACGGTGTCGCCCGGAAACCACACCTGATCCTGCGGGCGCTTGAAGGCCTGTCGCTTCCACTCGGGCGAGGGCAACAGGCCGGGCTTCTCGCCGCTGATGTCGATGCCAGTGAGCTGGCCATAGCCAAACGGCGCCATGAACTCGGCAATATGTTCGGCACCGATGGTTGAGGCGAGGCCGTAGAAATAGACATCACAAGATCTGGCAATCGCACGTTCCAGATCGACGTAGCCGTGCTTGCCGCCCCTGCCTTCGCGATAGAGATGGCTGCTGCCGGGCAGGTGGAACACGCCGTTGCAGAATTCCTGCCGAGTCGGATCCACCACGTGATAGGTCAGTCCCGCCAGTGCGATCACCGGCTTGATGGTTGAGCCGGAAGGGTAGGTGCCGCGCAGCGCCCGGTTGAACAATGGCTTGTCGATATCGTCGGCCAGCGCGGCGTATTCGCTGCGCGACAGACCGCGGGCGAATGCCGCCGGGTCGAAGCCAGGCTTGCTCGCGAGCGCCAGCACATCGCCGTTGCGGGGATCGATCGCAACCACGGCACCGCGGTGATCACCGAGCGCGTCCTCCGCGGCCTGCTGCGTCTCGAGGTCGATCGACAGCACGAGGTCATCGCCGGCGGTGGGGGCCTGCGAATGCAGTTCGGCGGCAAAGGCACCTTCGCGCTGCACCGACCGACCCTGCGCATTGACCAGGATTTCTCGAAAGCCATTCTTGCCATGCAGAGGCCGCTCGAAGGCGCTCTCGATCCCGAGCTTGCCGATCAACGCGGTGCCGGCGTAGGACACGCGGTCGATGTGCTCGAGGTCCTGAACGCTGATGGCGCTGACATAGCCCAAGGCATGCACCGCGAGCTGGCCGAAAGGATAGTGCCGGGTCTGGCGAGTGGCGAGATCGACGCCGGGGAACTGGTAACGGTGCACTGCGAAGCGGCCGATCTCTTCGTCGCTGAGCCGCAGCCGGACCGGCACGCTGTCGAAGCTGCGACGCGAGAGGATCATGCGGCGGGTGTCGTCGAGTTCATCGCGGTCGATGAGCCCTAGCGAGGTCAGGCGCTTGAGCGTGTCGTGGAGATCCGGTACCTGCTCGCGGATCAGCTCGAGCTGGTAGGCCGGCTCGTTGTCGGCCATCACCTTGCCGTTGCGATCGAAGATCAGGCCGCGGCTCGCAGGGATCGGATCCAGCCGCACACGATTGCCCTGCGACAGCTCCGTATAATAATCGTGGCGCCAGACCTGCAGATAAGTCAGGCGGCCGATCAGCGTCAGCACCAGGGCGGTGATGACAATCACCGCCCCGAGCGTGCGCTGTGAGAAGATACGCTGCTCGTTCCAGTGGTCTTTGATGCGAACGCGTGGATCCACGAGGTCTTCGGTGCTGACGTTTCAGGTAATTACGATCGATCTTGACCTAGGCGCTCAGCGCGAGGCGCGGAAGCGGCCGAGAATGCCGACGACCAGCGGCCAGATCAGCCCGCCAGTCAGCGTATGCACCCAGCGCGCCGGCGTGGACAGAGGATGGCCGCTCCAGCCATCGATCACCCACAATAGAGACTCATAAACCATCAGCGCCGCAAACACAAACAGCGACTGCTCAAACAGCGGCTTGGCTCGCATCAACAGGTGCAGGCGGATGGCAAGATACGTCACGAAGGCCAGCGCCAGCGCGTGTTCGCCGAGCAGCGAGCCCTGAAACACGTCGAGCGCCAGGCCGCTGGCATAGCCCAACAGCACCCCTCCGGCGCGAGGAATCATGATCGACCAGTAGAGCACGGTGAGCACCAGGAATGCCGGGCGCACGATAGCGAGCCAGGTGGGCAGAGGCGCGACCGTGAACACCATGGCGATGATCGTGGTTGTCAGCACGATCAGGCGTGGATGGCGGTCACTCATGGGTGGCAGCGCTGCGTTGCCGTAGTCATTCGTCCGGATCTGCAATTTTTGGCGCCGGCTTCGGCGTCGGCACCGCTTCGGGTGCGATCGGCGGGTTTGGCGCCGGCGCGGCCGGGTGCGACGGCTCGATCTGCAGCAATACGACCTCGCGGTCGAGTTCGACATGGGCGAGCGGCTGAGCGCGCACCTGCGCCAGCAGCTGATTGCTTTCGCGCCGTACGCCGCTGATGCGCGCCACCGGCAGCCCTGAGGGAAATACCCCGCCCAACCCTGAGCTCACCATCAGATCGCCGCTCTTGACGTCGGAATTGATCGCCAGGTACGGCAGCAGCAGCTCGCCGGTCTTGCCGGAGCCCACCGCAATGGAGCGCAGGCTGTTGCGGGTCACTTCGACCGGGATCGCGTGCTCCGGATCGGTCACCAGTATCACCTCGGCACTCCAGGGCCCCACCCGCGCGACCTGGCCGAGAACGCCACTGCCATCGACGACCGCTTGATTCACCACCACGCCGTCGGCAGCGCCTTTGTTGATCACGACGCGCTGGCGCAGCGGGTTGGTCTCCACGCTGATGATTTCGGCCAGCTGCCATTTCTTGATGAACGGCGGCAGCGCTGCACGCAGACCGCGCAGCTCGGCGTTTTCCTGCTCGAGCGCGTCTTGCCGCACGACGCTGAGTTCCAGTGCCAGTACCCGAGCGCTCAAGCGCTGGTTCTCGGCCCGCAGTGCATCGCGAGTCTGGAAACTCTGCGTGACCCAGTTCCACGCGGCACGCGGCGAGCTGACCGCGACCTGCACCGGATAGGCCGCCGCGTCGAGCGCGTAGTGCAGACGCTGCACCCAGTGGCCGTGCTGGTCGTAGTACATCAGCACGATCGACAGGATGGCATAGGCGGTGAAGCGCAGTCCTGCCGAGGGCCCACGACCGTACAGGGGTCGATCGACGTCGGTGCCGAAGACCGCCATGGCGGAGGGCCTAGCAGCCTGCGCGGCTACTGCGCATGAACGGCGACGCGCCGGGCAAGCCGTCGACTGCCGGACGTCGGCCCGCGCTGCGGTTCAGTGGTGTTATTCCAAGCCGAAATGTCCGGGCCCCATCTGGTCCATCAACTCGAGTATGCGGCCGCCGCCTCGCGCGACGCAGGTCAGCGGATCGTCGGCCACCATGACCGGGAGCCCGGTCTCTTCCATCAGCAGCTTGTCGATGTCGCGCAGCAGCGCGCCGCCGCCGGTGAGGACTATGCCACGCTCGGCCACATCGGCGCCGAGCTCGGGCGGGGTCTGTTCCAGTGCCTGCTTGACCGCGCTCACGATACCCTGCAGCGGCTCCTGCAGTGCTTCGAGAATCTCGTTGCTGTTGAGTGTGAAACTGCGCGGCACGCCCTCTGACAGGTTGCGGCCCTTGACCGACAGTTCGCGCACCTGCTGCCCTGGATAGGCCGAGCCGATCTCGATCTTGATGCGCTCGGCCGTGGCCTCTCCGATCAGAATGCCATAGTTGCGGCGCACGTAGTTCATGATCGCATCGTCGAAGCGGTCGCCGCCGATTCGAGCCGAATTGGCGTAGACGATGCCGTTCAGCGATATCACCGCGACCTCACTGGTGCCGCCGCCGATGTCAAGCACCATCGAACCGCGTGCCTCCTGTACCGGCAGTCCCGCGCCCACCGCGGCAGCCATCGGTTCGCTCACGATCCCGACGTTGCGGGCACCGGCGCCCTCGGCTGATTCGCGGATGGCGCGGCGCTCGACCTGGGTCGAGCCGAACGGCACGCACACCAGTACGCGCGGTGAGGGCTTGAGGAAACGATTGCCATGCACCTTATTGATGAAGTACTGCAGCATCTTCTCGGTGTAGGTGAAGTCGGCGATCACGCCGTCCTTCATCGGGCGAACGGCCGTAATGTGGCCCGGCGTGCGGCCCAGCATGGCTTTGGCATCCTGGCCGACTGCGACGATGATCTTGCCGCCGCGCGAGGGCTCGTCCTGCACCGCCACCACCGAGGGCTCGTTGAGGACTATGCCCTTATCACGCACATAGATGAGTGTGTTGGCGGTACCCAGATCGATCGACAGATCGCTGGAGAAATAGCCGCGCAGGCGTTTGAACATGAGAGCGGCCGACCTTTTTGGGAGTTGAACAGGCGTCTTAAAATCGGGCGCTAATCTAGCAACCGAGAGGACATTCCACAAGGCGAGGTGTATGATTTCGCGCTGTTTTTTCTGCGGAAATCCGAACCTTTCCCCATGAGCCTCAATCGCAGCGACATCGAGAACATCGCCCGCCTGGCGCGTCTTGAGCTGACCGAGCAGGAGATTCCGGTCTACGTCGAGGGACTGTCGCGCATCATGGGGCTGGTGGGCGAGCTCGACCGTGCCGATACCAGCCAGGTCGAGCCGATGGCGCACCCGCTACCGGGCCAGCGCCAGCGCCTGCGAGCCGACGCGGTCACTGAGACCGACCGGCACGAGCTCTACCAGCGCAACGCCCCTCAGGTCGAAGCCGGACTCTACCTGGTTCCCCGAGTGATCGAATGAGCGATCTGCATGACAAGACCGTGGCCGAGCTGGCCGCGGCGCTGCGGGCGCGCCAAGTCTCGAGTGTCGAGCTGACGCAAGCCTTCCTCGAACGCGTGACGCGGCATCAGCGCGAGCTCAATGCGTTCATCAGCATTACGACCGAGGCGGCGTTGGCCGAGGCGGCACAGGCCGATGCGCGGCTGCGCTCGCAGGACGGCGGGCCGTTGACCGGCGTGCCCATCGCCCACAAGGATATTTTCTGCACCCGCGGCGAGAAGACCACGTGCGGTTCGCGCATGCTGGCGAATTTTGTTTCGCCCTACGATGCCACGGTGGTCGAGCGCCTGCGGGCGGCCGGCGTAGTCATGCTGGGCAAGACCAATATGGATGAGTTCGCGATGGGCTCCTCCAATGAGAACAGCTTCTTCGGTCCGGTGCGCAACCCCTGGGATCCCACGCGCGTGCCCGGCGGCTCCTCCGGCGGCTCGGCGGCGGCCGTCGCCGCCCGACTTGTGCCGGCGGCGACCGCGACCGACACCGGGGGTTCGATTCGTCAGCCGGCGGCGCTCTGTGGCGTGACCGGGCTCAAGCCCACCTATGGCCGGGTGTCCCGCTTTGGAATGATCGCGTTCGCCTCGAGCCTGGATCAGGGCGGTCTGATCACGCGCAGCGCCGGCGACGCGGCGCTGCTGCTGGGCGCGATGGCCGGTTTCGATGAGCGAGATTCCACCAGCGTCGAATTGCCGGTACCCGATTACAGCGCCGCGCTCGAGCAGCCGCTCAAGGGACTGAAGATCGGTGTGCTGAAGGAATTCTTCGATAATGGCCTGGATCCGGCGATCGAGCAGCACCTGCGCGCTGCGCTCGACCTGCTGCGCTCCCAGGGCGCTGTGCTCAAAGATGTCAGCCTGCCGCATCTGCCGTTGTCGGTGCCGACCTATTACGTGGTGGCGCCGGCCGAATGTTCCTCGAATCTCGCGCGTTTCGATGGCGTGCGCTACGGCCACCGCTGCGATAAGCCGCGCGATCTGCTGGATCTGTATCAGCGCTCGCGCGGCGAGGGCTTCGGCGCCGAGGTCAAACGCCGCATCATGATCGGGACCTACGTGCTCTCGGCCGGCTACTACGACGCCTTCTATCTCAAGGCGCAGCGCGTGCGGCAGCTGATCAGCAACGATTTCGAGCACGCTTTCCACGAAGTCGATGTAGTGATCGGCCCGACCACGCCGACCGCCGCGTTCGAGCTCGGCGCCAAGACCAGCGATCCGGTGACCATGTACCTGAACGATATCTATACGATCGGCGCCAATCTGGCGGGCCTGCCGGCGATCTCGGTGCCCTGCGGCTTGGCACAGGGCCTGCCGGTAGGCATGCAGATCATCGGTCCGCATTTTGGCGAGGAGCGGCTGTTGAATGTCGCGCATCGCTACCAGCTCGAAACCGATTGGCATCGCCGCAGGCCGCCGGGGTTTGCCTGATGGAATGGGAGACAGTCATCGGGCTCGAGATTCACGCCCAGCTGGCGACGCAGTCGAAGATATTCTCCGGCTCGCCCACCGCCTATGGGGCGCCGCCGAACGCGCAGGCCAATCTGGTCGATCTCGCCTATCCCGGAGTGCTGCCCGTCCTCAATGCCGAGGCGGTACGCATGGCGGTGAAATTCGGACTGGCGATCAATGCGCGGGTGACGCGGCGCTCGATATTCGCGCGCAAGAACTACTTCTATCCCGATTTGCCGAAGGGCTATCAGATCAGCCAGTACGAGTTGCCGATCGTCTGTGGTGGTGCGGTCGACATTGTGCTCGACGACGGTACGGTCAAGCGCATCGATATCACGCGCGCGCACCTGGAGGAGGATGCGGGCAAGTCGCTGCACGAGGGTCTCGCGGGCTCGACCGGCGTCGATCTGAATCGGGCCGGTACGCCACTGATCGAGATCGTCTCCGAACCGGCAATGCGCTCAGCCAAGGAAGCGGTCGCATACCTGAAGAAGATCCATACGCTGGTACGCTATCTCGAGATCTGCGACGGCAACATGCAGGAGGGCTCGTTCCGCTGCGACGCCAACGTCTCCGTGCGGCACCGCGGTGCCGAAAAGCTCGGCACGCGCGCCGAGATCAAGAACCTCAATTCGTTCCGGTTCGTCGACAAGGCCATCAACTACGAAGTCGCGCGTCAGATCGAACTGCTCGAGGGCGGCGGCCAGGTAGTGCAGGAGACGCGGCTATATGACGCGGATCGCGGCGAGACGCGTTCGATGCGCTCGAAGGAAGAAGCCAACGACTATCGCTATTTCCCCGATCCGGATCTGCTGCCGGTCGAGATCGACCAGCTCTATATCGATACCGTGGCCGCCAGCCTGCCGGAGCTGCCTGATCAGAAGGCGCAGCGCTTGCGCAAGGACTATGAACTGTCGGCCTACGATGCCGGCGTGCTCACCGCCAGTGCCGAGCTTGCCGATTACTACGAGCAGGTGGTGCGCGAGTTGGGCGGCAATTCCAATCTTGCGGTTAGCCCAAAGCTCGCGGCTAACACGGTGATGGGCGAGCTCGCGGGCCTGCTCAACCGTGACGGGCTGGAAATCACCGCCAGCCGCGTGACGGCGCCAGATCTTGCGGGGCTGCTCAAGCGCATCGCCGATAACACCATCTCGGGCAAGATGGCCAAGGACGTGCTCGAGGCGATGTGGGAAGAAGGCAAGCAAGCCGATGCGATCATCGAGGCGCGCGGCTGGCGCCAGATCACCGATGAGTCCGCGATCGAAGCGGCGATTGATGCCGTCATGGTGGCCAATCCGTCTCAGCTTGCGCAGTATCGCTCCGGCAGGGACAAACTGTTCGGGTTCTTCGTCGGCCAGGCGATGAAGGCCACGCAGGGAAAGGCCAACCCGGCGCGCCTGAACGAGTTGCTTAGAAAGAAACTCGGTGGCTGAGGTGCTGGCAAGCAGTGACGGCGAGCTGCGGCGCTTCATACTCGAACGTCACCCGGTCCGCGGTTTCTGGATCCGGCTCGATGGCGCGTGGCGCGAGCTGCGCAGCTTCCATCGCTACCCGCCGGCGGTCGAGGCACTGCTAGGGGAAGCGGTGACCGCCTCGCTGCTGCTCGCCGCCACGCTCAAGTTTCAAGGTACGCTGACGCTGCAGCTCGCGGGCGACGGCCTGGTGAATCTGCTGGTGGCGCAGTGCACGCATGAATTTGCTATCCGTGCGGTCGCCCGCGCGGACGACAGCATCGACGAGCCGGTGAGCTTTCGGCAACTGGTGGGCGACGGCCGGCTGACCGTCACCATCGAGGCCGAGGAACGCGCCGCCCGCTATCAGGGGATCGTCTCGCTCGAAGGCGCGAATCTCGCGGACTGCCTCGAAAACTATTTCGCGACCTCGGAGCAGCTGCCGACGCGCATTGCGCTCGCCGCGGACGGTGCCAGCGCCGGCGGCGTGCTATTGCAGAAGATCCCGGCGGCGAGCGCTCAAGGCGAAGCGCTCGCAGCGGTGTCACAGGACGTCTGGGAGGACCTGCAGTCGCGCCTGGCGGCACTCGATGCGCCACTGTTGCGACTTGGGACGGCGAAACAGCTGCTGCAGCGTATCTGCGGTGAGCACGATTGCCGGCTTTTCCAGGGCTCATCGGTTCGATTCGCCTGCCGCTGCAGCGAGGGGCGAGTCGCCGGACTGCTGCGCTCGCTCGGGCCCGCTGAGATGCGCACTATCTTAGCCGAGCAGGGCGCCGTGACCGTCACCTGCGAATTCTGCGGCCGGCCGTATCGTTTCGATGCGATCGACGTCGAGCGACTCTTTACCGATGGCGCGAACCCCGAGGCTCCCCACTCACTGAATTGAGCGGCACGGCCAGGGAGTGGCTGACTGACTACATTGAGGTATAGAACACATGGAGAATTTTTGATTAACAAAAATTCTCCATGTGTTCTATACCTCAATGCGCCGCACATTCGCTCCCTGGCCGCGCCGCTCAAGCCTTGAGCGAGAACGGCGTGAAGTTCGTGCCACGGAGTAGCTTCACGGGTATTTGTTCTCCACGACGTCTCGGACAGGATGCGTATCGTAAACGAGCACAATTGACTCGATCCGCCCGGAATTCGGATCGAAATTGAAGACATCAGCGCAATCGAACGATACATTCGATCCGTCCTTCAGCGACCAATCGTAGAGGTAATATGCAACTGCCCGCAGATGCCCTTCTGCGCTCACTAGAACGTCGTAGACCGTCAGCTTTGCCCCGCTCGACGCGCGCGCCACCTTCGCCACGAAGTCGCGCACCGGCAGCCGGCCCAAAAAAGGTGACTGGACCCAGCCATCAGCAACAAACAGGGACGCCGCCTTCTCGACGTCGCCCGCTTCGAGGGCCGACAGATATTTGCGTACGGCTTGCTGCATAGAATTCTCCGTATATGGGCATCATAATAGCGAGAGCCAGGGTTGGCTAACTCGGCTGAGGGCACTGCAAAGACAGCGCCTCCAGGGAGTGGCTGGGGGACTACGTAGAGGCATCAAACATATAGAGAATTTTTGTAATCAAAAATTCTCTATATGTTTGATGCCTCTGAGCGGCCACTCAATCGCTTGCTGGCCGCGCGAATCAATCTTTGAGCGAGAACGGCGTGAAGTTCGTGTCCCGGTCGTAATAATCCTCGTGCTCGGTGCGTTTCAGGAAGCCGACGACGCGGTAGGTCACGGGCGTCATCACGATTTCCCAGCCGCTCTTGAGCACGTACTGCGTCAGCATGACGTCCCCGAGGTGCCTGGGTTCCCACAGGCCATAGAATGCCATCGAGTAAAACAGGCCTGAATCGACGAACTCGCCGCACAGTGTGGAACCGACGGTGCGCGTCCACAGCCAGCGGCCGCTGCTCCAGATTTTCATCTTCGCCATGACATAGCTGTTGACGAAAGAGCCGGCCCAGAAGGCGACGATCGATGCGGCGATGATGCGCGGCGTATTGCCGAAAATGGTCTCGACCGCAGGCTGCTGGCTTTGCCAAAAGGCCGACGGCGGCAGCGCGACGATCACGCTCGACATCATCGAGGCAAACGCCAGCGCGCCAAAGCCAGCCCAGACCACGCGCCGGTCACGCGCATAGCCGTAAACCTCCGTCAGAATGTCGCCGAAGATATAAGAGATCGGAAAGAACAGGACGCCAGCCAGGAAGGTGATGTTTCCGATCCACGGCAGATGAACCGTCGATTCTTTCGCGGGGCCGATCAGGTTGGTGCACAGCAGAATGCAGACGTACGCCGCCATGAAGAAATCGTAATAACGGTACTCGCGCTCGTGCGGCCTCGCCGGCGCGGGGTCTGGTGCAGCGGTATTGGCCGATCGGGTCAATTCGGTGTCCGCTCGATGCCTGGTGCGTGGCAGCCTGCGTCAGGCGCGGCGCCAATGCAACCGCCGGGCTTCGCGGCCGCAGCCTCTACGGCGGCTCGATCGCGTTGAGATAGGCTGGGCCGCCCAGACTTGCCATCTGCTTCAAGGTCCAGTCACGCTGGGCGAGCATGTAGCTCGACGGTGCATCGACGCGCAAGCGCAGCGGATTGGGCAGCACGACCGCGAGCAGTGCGCTCTGCTCGCGCGTGAGCCGCGCAGCGCTCTCACGGAAAAAGTGGCGCGCGGCCGCTTCGACGCCGTAAATGCCGCGGCCGAACTGGACGATGTTCAGATACATCTCGAGGATGCGCTCCTTCGGCCACATGGTCTCGATCATCACCGTGAACATGGCCTCGAGGCCTTTGCGCGCGAAGCTGCGGCCCGACCAGAGGAACAGGTTTTTCGCCACCTGCTGGGTAATGGTGCTGGCGCCGCGCAGCTTGCGACCGCGCTCATGGGCGCGCACGGCCTCGCGTATCGATTTGAAATCGAAGCCGGCATGGAACGGAAACTGCTGATCCTCGGAGGCAATCACGGCGATGGCGGCCTGCGGCGAGATCTGCTCGAGAGCCACCCAGTGATACTCGGTGTGATAACCGTGCTCGCCATTGAGCAGCGCCTGCATTCGCGCTGTGAGCATGAAGGCGCTGGTCGGCGGATCGATCCATCGCAGCGCCAGCACGCTGGCGGCCAGTAGCAGCAGCGCGCCAAGCAGTGCCAGACCCAGGGCGCGGCCGACGCGGTACCACACGTCCGCTGAACGGCTACTTGGTCGCCTGCACGCGCCGCGCCGAGGTAATCACGACGTCTTCCAGCGGCGCGTCGGTGAAGCCCTTGCGGCGCCCGGTGCCGACGGCGGCGATGCGATCGATCACATCCATGCCGTCGGCGATGCGGCCAAATACCGCATAGCCGTACTGGCCGGGTCGCTGGTCGAGAAAATCGTTGTCGGCGAGATTGACAAAAAACTGCGAGGTGGCGCTGTGGATCTCATCGGTGCGCGCCATCGACAACGTGCCGCGTTCGTTGAGTACGCCGTTGGCGGCCTCGTTGCGCACCGGCGGATGAGTTTTCTTCTGCACGTAATCGGCCGTCAGGCCGCCACCCTGGATGACGAAGCCCGGCACGATCCGATGAAAAATGGTGCCGTCGAAGAATCCATCATCGATATATCGCAGGAAATTCTCCACGGTCTGCGGTGCGTCCTCGTCGTACAGTTCGACGGTGAAGCCGCCGTGTGAGGTCTCGAATCGAACCATGGGCGTGTTCCTCATAATCTGCTTCCCGGGTGGGGGATGTCAGGGCCACTGCGCCTCGGTGACGCGGTCGCGGCCTGCAAGATCGGGATAGCAGCGTACGCGAGCATAGCCTGCGCCCACAAGCGAGCGTGCAAGCTCGGCGGCCTGGCCGGCGCCGTGCTCGAGCACCAACCAACCACCTTGCAGCAAATGAGCGGGTGCCTCCAAAACAATTCGGCGCAGAGCCTCCATCCCACTGGCTCCGGGGCTCAGTGCCGCGGTGGGTTCATAGCGCAGCGCGTTCAGGGCAGGGTCGCCTGCCGCCACATAGGGCGGGTTGCTGACGATCAGGTCGAACTGGCGTCCGGGCAGCGCCGCGAACCAGTCGCCCTCGAAGAATTCAACATTTTGGGCGCCGAGTCGCTGCGCGTTGGCGCGCGCAACCTGCAGCGCGCTGGCGGCGCGGTCGGTGGCGACGAGGCGCCACTGCGGCCGTTCGACCGCCAGCGCCAGGGCGATGGCGCCCGATCCGGTGCCAAGGTCGGCGATGCTGGCCGGGGCAGCGTCGCGCAGCGCCAGGCAGCGCTCGACCGCGAGTTCGGTCTCCTGGCGTGGAATCAGCACGTCCGGCGTCACCGCCAGCGGCAGCGACCAGAACTCGCGCACGCCAGTCAGATAGGCCAGCGGCTCGCCCTGTGCGCATCGGGCCAGCAGCGATTGATAGCGCGCGATGGCTGCCTCATCGATATGGCTGTCGTCATGTGCGGGCAGATAGCTGCGCGGTCGACGCAAGACGTGGGCGAGCAGCACCTCGGCGTCCAGGCGTGCCGACTCGCTGCTGAGGGCGAGCTGGGCCCAGCCGCGCTCGAGCAATGCCCGCACCGTGCCCTGATCGGCCACGTGGTCCGCGGGGGCTACGTGGTCCGCGGGGGCTACGTGGTCCGCGGGGGTTACGTGGTCCGCGGGGGTTACGTGGTCCGCGGGGGCTACGTCGTCCGCGTGATCTGTGCCGCCTGCGCGGTCCGCGTGGTCTGGTACATTGCCGGATTCCGCCATGGTGGAGATATTATGACTGCATCGATGCCGCCTCGGCCCGACGCCAGCGTCAGCAAGCTGCTGGAGGCGGCGACAATCCTGTTTCGGGCGACCCTGCTCAAGTGCCTGCCATTCGCGATGGTCGGGGTGCTGTGCCTCGAGATCCCGAATTTCTACTGGGTTGCGAGCGGCCACACGCTGGAGCACGGTATGCCGGCGGACACGAGGTATTGGGTGCTCGCGTTCATTGCTGGGGCCGTGACGCTGTTTATTGCAAGCGCCATGATGTTGCGACAGCGTGCCCTTGCCGGTGGCGCCGCGGTCGATTCCGCCACCGAGCTGGCCGCCGCCGCGCGCCGCCTGCCGGTCATCCTGCTGGGTTGGATCCTGGCGCAACTGAGCCTGTTCCTCGGCTTCACGTTGCTGATTTTGCCCGGGATATTCCTGCTGGTCTGCTACCTGGTGTTACTGCCGGTGCTGCTGTTCGAGGATCGCAATCCCTACGCCGCGCTCGTGCGCTGCGTGCAGCTGGTCCTGCCTCGCTGGTGGAAGGTGCTCGCGACGATCGTGATCGCGGTGCTGGTCGTATTGATTTGCTCGCTGGCCGCCGCCGCGGTGCTGAGCATCCTGGCGGCTCTGCTGGTCGGCCAGGGTCCGGCGGTGCAGGCGATCGTGGCCGCCGTAACCGTGGGCATTGGGGCGATTGGCTGCGTATTCTTCAGCGCTCTGGCGCTGACGCTTCATTCCGCCGCCAGCAGTTCCGCCTGATATTCCTGCTGCAGGCCCTGCAGCAGCTCATCGATCTGCCCCTGCATGATGTCGCCCAGGCGGTACAGCGTCAGATTGATGCGGTGGTCGGTGACGCGGCCCTGCGGAAAATTGTAGGTGCGGATGCGCTCGGAGCGATCGCCGCTGCCAACCTGGAGCTTGCGTGACTGCGCCTGCGCGGCCAGCTGCTTTGCCTGCTCGGCGGCCAGCAGCCGCGCGGCCAGCAGCGACATCGCGCGCGAGCGATTCTTGTGCTGTGAGCGTTCGTCCTGGCATTCCACGACGATGCCGCTCGGAATATGCGTGATGCGTATCGCCGAGTCGGTCTTGTTCACGTGCTGGCCACCGGCGCCGGAGGAGCGGTAGGTGTCGATACGCAGATCGGCCGGATTGATCTCGACTTTCTCGATTTCGTCGAGCTCCGGCAGGATCGCGACCGTGACCGCGGAGGTGTGGATGCGTCCCTGGGCCTCGGTCGCCGGTACGCGCTGGACACGGTGGGTGCCGGATTCGAACTTGAGCTTCGAGAACGCTCCGCGACCGACGATCCGGCAGATCACCTCGCGATAGCCGCCATGCTCGCCGGGGCTCTCGCTCAGCGTCTCGACCTGCCAGCCCTGCGATTCGGCATAGCGGCTGTACATGCGCAGCAGCTCGCCGGCGAAGATGGCGGCCTCATCGCCGCCGGTACCGGCACGGATCTCGAGGAAGATGTTGCCCTGATCGCGAGCGTCGCGCGGCAGCAGCAGCCGTTGCAGCTCGGCGTCCCGCTCCTTCAGGCGCTGCTTGACGGCGGCGAGCTCTTCTTCGCCGAGCACCCGGATGTCGGAATCTACGTCCGTCAGCATATCCTGTGCGCTGACCAGTTCCTGCTCGAGGCGCCGATAGTCGGCAAACGCCGCCGCGGTAGGCTGCAGACGGGCGTACTCTACCGATAAATCCCGGAATTGCTGCGCGATTCCGATGACTTCAGCGTCGGCGAGCAGGTGTCCCAGCTCCTCGAAGCGCTGTTCGGCTTTTTCGAGTTTTTGGCGGATCGATGCTTTCATCTTCAGCTATAGTCTAATGGCCATGGAGTCCCGTCGCCTCACCCTTGCTGTGCTGCAGCTATTGGCTGCTGCAGCGCTGGCCTACATGCCGCCAGGCGCCGCCCGGGCGTCTTCGCCCAGTGTGCGGGACGTGGAAGACTCCAACGCGCTGATCATGACCGCGGAGATCGCGCTGCAGCGCGACGACTGCGGCCGTGCGGCGGCAAACTACACTATTGCGGCGCAGCGAATGACCGACGCCAAGCTCGCGGAACGTGCCGCGGGGGTGGCGCTCGACTGCGGACAGTACCAGGCCGCCGAGCAGGCAGCGGCGCGCTGGCGGCAGCTGACGCCGTCCGACCCCGCGGCGCTGCGCGCCGCGATGCGGGCGGACCTCGGCCTCTACAAGATCGATGATGCCCGCAGCGCGTTTGAGGCCTGGATCAAGAATGGCGGTGGCTTCGCCGCAGCGAAAGGCGGGCACCGCAGTGGTGACGCTCGCGGCAATGGCAATGGCAATGGCAACGGCAGCGCCGCCGCCGCCGATGACAACATCGCTGAACAGGTGAGCCAAGTGGCGCTGGAAGCCGGGGCGCCGGCGACCTTGGCGATGTTGCGTGGTGCGCAGGTGGCTCGGCTGCAGACCGGTCGCGCACAGCTGGCACTCGCCAGTCTCGCGTTCGACGGTTGGAATTATCGCGAGGCGCTGCAGTTTGGTCAGCGCGCGCTGAGCGCCGGAGCGGACCGCGCGCCGACGCAGCTTCTGCTCGCGCGTGCGCATGCGGGCCTAGGCGAGGCGGATCAGGCCGTGGCCGCGGCGGGCGCCGCGCGCACGGCGGCGCCTAAGGAGCTGAGCTTCGCGGCCGCCGACGTGCTGATACTGCTAGGGCGCGAGCGCGAGGCGCGAATGGCGCTCGAGGGGCTGCGCGATACCGCCGGGCTTGGGCCGCAAGCCGAACGCCGCCTCGGGCTGTTGGCCTTCGATCGCGGCGACTATGACCAGGCGCAGAGCCTGTTCTCGTCGCTGTTGAAGGACCCGGAATCCTCGGGGATCGCGGTGTATTATCTGGCGGCGATCGCGGACCGCCGCGGCGAGACGGCGACCGCGTTGCGTGGCTATCAGATGCTCGGCGGCACCGCGCTCGAAGGGGCCGCGCGCAGTCGCGCCGCCGCCATTCTCTATAAAGAGGGTCAGCGCGATGACGCGCTGCAACTTCTGCAGGCCCACGATGACGCGACGCCGTCAGCGCGACTCGAGGCCGAAATCGCACAGGCGCAGCTGCTGTCCAACGGCGGCGAGGGCGCTCAGGCGTTGGCGCGCATTGACGATGCGCTGGCGCGCTTTCCGGGTCATCCGGATGTGCTCTACCAGAAGGCGATTCTGCTGGAGAAGGCAGGCCGCACCGACGCGGCGATCGCACAGCTCGAGGCGCTGTATCGCGAGCGTCCCCAGGACAGCGCGATCGGCAATGCCCTGGGCTTCATTCTCGCCGACCACAATCGGGAACTATCACGCGCGGAACGGCTGATCAACTCCGCGCTCAAATCCGAGCCCGACAATCCGGCCATTCTCGACAGCCTCGGCTGGCTGCAGTATCGGCGCGGCATGCTACAGGCGGCGCTGCCGCTGCTGGAGCGAGCGTACCGCCTGGATCAGGACGGCGACATCGGCGCGCATTGGGGTGAAGTGTTGTGGGCGTTGGGCGATAAGACCAAGGCACGCAAGACATGGAACCGGGCGCTGATGGTCGATCCTGACAATGCGCTGGTCAAGGCCGCGCAACAGCACGCCGGTGTACCGTCGCTACCGGTTCAAGGCACGGGCACCTCAATCTGAGCGCAATGACAGGCCGGGGCTGGCGTGGCGGCGCTGCGGCGCTGGTTCCCCTGATTTGCGCCCTCCTGCTCTGTGCTTGCGCCACGGTGCCGCGGCCGACCGCCGCTCCCATACCGTGGGCGCGGCGTCTGCCCGCATTGCAGGCCATCAGCCATTTCGAACTGCGGGGGCGGCTGGCGGCTTCCACCGGCGCGGATGGCTTTAGCGCCGGCCTGCGATGGCAGCAGCTGGACGACGAGCGCGCCAGCATCGACCTGTCGGCGCCCTTAGGATTCGGCGCTGCGCATATCGAACAGACGGCTGCGAATCTGCAGCTCACGACGAGCAAGGGGCAGACGCTCGATAGTGCCGCGGCCGGCGATGAGTTGCGCGCCACGCTCGGTTTCGAGCCCCCGCTCACCAGCCTGCGGTTCTGGATCCTTGGCGCCAGCAATCCGACGACGAGCGCGCAAGAGTCGGTCGATACGCAGCAGCGACTTGCGCATTTAGAGCAGGACGGGTGGCAGGTTGATTACGCGGATTATGTTCTGGTGCAGCAGCAATGGTTGCCGCGACGCTTCAGCGTGACTCGCGGATCACTGCGGCTGCGAGTCGTCATCGACAGCTGGCAGCTGTGAATGAGCTGACCTGGTGGCCGGCGCCGGCCAAGCTCAACCTGTTTCTGCACGTCACCGGGCGGCGGCAGGATGGCTATCACGATCTGCAGACGCTGTTCCAACTGATCGATCGCTGCGATCGGATCGGGCTGGCGGTGCGCGAGGACGGACGCATCCTGCGCAGTGCCGGTCTGCCCGACGTCGCGCCGGAGCAGGATCTGGCGGTGCGCGCGGCCCAGGCGCTGCAGCGGCATGCGGGGGTGGCACTCGGTGCGGACATCCAGGTGATTAAACATATTCCGGCCGGCGGGGGACTGGGCGGCGGCAGCTCGGACGCGGCAAGCGTGCTGCTCGCACTCAATACGCTCTGGCGTTGCGAGTTGAGCCTCGATCAGCTGGCGCAGCTGGGGCTGGGGTTGGGCGCGGACGTGCCAGTGTTCGTTTATGGGAGCTCCGCCTGGGGGGAAGGTCGCGGGGAGCGGCTCACGGCCATGGAACTGCCGTCGCGCTGGTTTCTGGTGATTCACCCCGGGGTCGGGGTAAGTACCGCGGAGATCTTCCAGGCCCCTGAATTGACACGAAATTCTACCATCATCACAATACGCGCCTTTTCGGAGAGCCGCGCCGTCAACGTCTTTGAGCCGGTAGTATGCGCGCGCCGCCCAGAGGTGGCCGAGGCGCTCGGTTGGCTGCGCGGACAGATCGATGGGCACGGGGTGGCGATCACGGCACGCATGACGGGTACCGGCGCGTGCATCTTCGCCAGCTTTGAGCGCGCGGAGGAGGCGGAGCGCATCGCGGCGCGGGTTCCAGACCGATGGGGCAGTTTTGTCGCGCGCGGACTGAATCGCTCGCCGTTGCATGCGATGCTGCGTATGCACGGATGAGCGGACACGGATGAGCGGATGACTGCTGGGGTGTCGCCAAGTGGTAAGGCAGCGGGTTTTGATCCCGCCATTCGGAGGTTCGAATCCTTCCACCCCAGCCACTACTTTAGGAAACACTGATCGTGGAATCGGAATCGCTGGCGCTGTTCACGGGTAATGCGAATCCCGCGCTGGCGCACGACATCGCACGTCATCTGCGGCTGCCCGTGAGCCGGGCCGCGGTCGGCCGTTTCAGCGACGGCGAACTCAACATCGAGCTCATGGAGAACGTTCGTGGGCGCGATGTGTTCATCGTGCAACCCACCAGTCCGCCGGCGAACGATCATCTGATGGAGCTGCTGGTGATGGTCGATGCCTGCCGCCGCGCGTCGGCGGCGCGCATCACGGCGGTGGTGCCGTACTTCGGTTATGCGCGCCAGGATCGGCGGCCGCGCGCGACGCGCTCGGCGATCACGGCGAAACTGGTCGCGGACATGATCAGCAACTCCGGAGTGGACCGGCTGCTGACGCTCGATCTGCATTCGGAACAGATCCAGGGTTTCTTTGCCATACCGGTGGACAACGTGTACGGATCTCCGGTGCTGCTCGGCGACGTCTGGCGCCAGCGCTACCCGAATCTGATCGTGGTCTCGCCCGACGTCGGCGGCGTGGTGCGCGCACGCGCCATCGCCAAACGGCTCGATGATGCCGACCTGGCGATCATCGACAAGCGGCGCCCGCGGGCGAATGAGTCGAAGATCATGAACATCATCGGCGAGGTCGACGGCAGGACCTGCGTGCTGATCGACGACATGGTCGATACCGCCGGCACGCTGTGTGTGGCCGCGCAGGCATTGAAAGAAGAGGGCGCCCTCAAGGTCGTGGCCTATATTACGCACGCAGTGCTCTCGGGCGGCGCGGTGGAGCGCATCGCGACTTCCGCTCTCGATGAGCTGGTGGTGACCGACACGATTCCGCTGTCGCAGGCTGCGCGCGAATGCCCGCGCATCCGCCAGCTGTCGGTGGCGTCGCTGCTCGCCGAGACGATTCGTCGCATTCGCGATGAAGAGTCGGTCAGCTCGCTGTACATCGATTGAGATTTGTTTCGATTGAAAGTTGAAGGGTGGAAGCGCACTGGTCGCGGTGCGCATCCGTAGTTGTGCACTGTCAGGAGTATGAAAATGCGTATTACGCTTCAGGTCGGCGCGGACTCGCGTCACGATCAGGGCAAGGGTGCGAGCCGCCGCCTGCGTCGTGCCGGTAAGGTCCCCGCGGTTCTCTATGGCGGCCACGGTGAGCCGCGCAATATCACGCTCGATCATCAGCAACTGCTGACGCTGATCGACAACGAGAAATTCTATTCTTCGATCATCAGCGTCAACGTCGACGCGCAGGGGCAGCCGGCCATCGTGCGCGACGTGCAAATGCATCCGGCGCGCAATGCCGTGGTGCATGTGGATCTGCAGCGGGTGCTGGAGAATGAGAAGCTGAAGATTCATTTGCCGATACACTTCAAGGGTGAGGCGGTGGCGCCGGGGGTGAAGACGCAGGGTGGCATCGTGTCCCACCTGATCCAGGACATGGAGGTCAGCTGCCTGCCGAAGGATCTGCCGGAGTTTCTCGAGCTGGATCTGTCCGGCATGAGTCTCAACGATACGCTGCATCTGTCGGATATTCCGCTGCCCCCGGGTGTCACGATTCCAGAGCTGGCGCATCGCAATCCGCCGGTGGTTTCAGTGCACAGCCCACGCGTTGCCGAGCCTGAGCCGGAGGTGGTTGCTGCGGCGGCTGAGGGCGCGGCTGCGGTGCCGGCAGCCGCGGCTGTTGCTGCTGCTGCAACCGAGGGTGCGGCGGCTGGCAAGAAGGAAGAGCCGAAGAAGGAAGAGGCCAAGAAAGAGGCCGCTCCAAAGAAAGAAGCTGCTGCCAAGAAGGAAACCAAGAAGTAACCTCCAGGGTACGAGATCGGTGAACTTGGGAGTCGCCTGGATGTGTTGAACCTAGTGCGCATTTTTTGTAATTAAAAAATGCGCACTAGGTTCAACACATCCAGGTGCTCGCCAGCTCCAGACGACCTCGTACTCCGCAAGCTTCATCGGTTTCGTGTCTTGGCGGGACTACCTCTCAAACTCATCGTCGGCCTCGGCAATCCCGGGCGCGAATACGCGCGGACGCGGCACAACGCCGGCTGGTGGTTCGTGGATGAACTGGCGGCGCGATCTCACAGCAGTTGGCGCCACGAAGCGCGGCAGCATACGGATCTGGCACGCGTAGCCATTGCCGACACGGAGCTGTGGCTACTCAAGCCCACGGCGTTCATGAATCGCAGCGGCGTGCCGGTGGCTGCGGTCGCGAACTTCTATCGCATTACGCCAGCTGAGATTCTGGTGGTGCACGATGATATCGATCTGCCGCCCGGGACCGCGCGGCTCAAGCAGGGCGGTGGCCACGGCGGCCACAACGGCCTGCGCGATGTGATTGCACATGTCGGCGCGGAGTTCTGGCGCCTGCGCCTCGGGGTCGGTCATCCGGGGTCAAAGAAGCTGGTGCTCGACGCGGTGCTCGATCGGCCCACCGCGGCGGAGCAGCAGGCGATCGAGCAGGCGATGTCGCGTGCGCTCGAGGTCATGCCGGAGTTGCTGCGCTCGGGTGCGCAGAAGGCGATGCTCAGCCTCCACAGTCGGAACGCCGACGATGCCGACTTCGAGGACAGCTGATGCTCCCGCGAAAGAGAAGCCAGCGGGAGTTTGGTGATCGCATAGAGGTATTGAACTACAGGGCGAATTTTTGATAACAAAAATTCGCCCTGTAGTTCAATACCTCTGCATGATGCCCAATCTCACGTAGTTCATCTTTCGAGGAACCCAGATGGCGATTCAATGCGGCATCGTCGGGCTGCCGAACGTCGGTAAGTCGACTCTGTTCAATGCACTGACGCGCGCTCAGATCGCGGCGGAGAATTATCCGTTCTGCACCATCGATCCGAACGTCGGCGTGGTGCCGGTGCCGGACGAGCGGCTCGAGCAGCTCGCGGACATCGTACATCCGGAGAAAATTGTCCCGACCGCCGTGGAGTTCGTTGATATCGCCGGCCTGGTGAAGGGCGCTTCCCAGGGCGAGGGTCTGGGTAATCAATTCCTCGCGCATATCCGGGAAGTCGACGCGATCGCCCACGTCGTGCGCTGCTTCGAGAATGAGGACATCGTGCATGTGGCCGGTCGCATCGACCCGCTCTCGGACCTCGAGACCGTCGATACCGAGCTCGCGCTCGCCGATCTGGCCTCGGTCGACAAGGCGGTGGATCGCGCGGCCAAGGCGGCCAAGAGCGGTGACAAGAAGGCCATGTTGCAGCGCGAGCTGTTCGAGCGTGTGCGCGCACTGCTCAATGAGGGCAAAGCGGTGCGGGCCGAGCGCCTGAGCGATCAGGCGCGGCGCGATCTGCGTGAGCTGCATCTGCTGACCGCGAAGCCCGTCATCTACATCGCCAACGTCGATGAGGCCGGTCTTGCCGGCGGCAACGCGTATCTCAGCGCGCTGCGCGCGCGCGCCGAGGTGGAGCATGCCGTGGTGGTGCCGGTCTGTGCCGCGATCGAGGCGGAAATCGCGCAACTGCCGGAGGCCGAACGCGCCGAGTTCCTGCGCGATCTGGGACTCAAAGAGCCGGGCCTGAACCGCGTGATCCGCGGCGCCTACGAGTTGCTCGGACTGCTGACTTATTTCACGGCGGGGCCGAAAGAAGTGCGAGCCTGGACAGTGCGCACCGGCAGCACCGCACCGCAGGCCGCCGGCGTGATTCACACCGATTTCGAGCGCGGCTTCATTCGCGCCGAGGTCATCGCGTTCGAGGATTACCTCAACTACCGCGGCGAAGCCGGCGCGCGGGAGGCGGGACGGCTGCGGCTCGAGGGCAAGGAGTACATCGTGCGCGAAGGCGACGTGATGCATTTCCGCTTCAACGTCTGACGCCGCCGCCGCAGGCATTGCGGATTCGCTCGCGCTCGTGCCAAGCTTGCGCGAACTATGATTGCCTATGTCCGCAATGTTGTTCTGGTGCGCGCCAAGCTGGCGCAGCTGCGGCCGACGCAGTTTTCGGTAGGTTATGCCGAGGTCGAACTCAAGGCTGCCGAGTGGAAAAGGCTCAAGAAAAAGGAGCGCCAGCAGGTGCTGGAGAGCCACGTGTTTCCGGCGGTACTGGGTCTGGAGGGGGCATATTACATCGTCGACCACCACCATCTGGGCATCGCGCTCATCGAACAGGGGCTGAAGGAAGTCTGGGTCACGAAGCTCGACGATTTGTCCTGGCTCGAGCCGGCGATTTTCTGGCGAACGATGGAGTTTCGCTCCTGGACTCATCCCTACGACCATCGTGGGCGCCGGCGTGACTTCACCGATATGCCGCGAAAACTGATCAGGCTGCAAAACGACCCCTATCGCAGTCTCGCGGGCCTGGTGCGGCTGGCCGGCGGCTACGCCAAGGATCTGGCGCCGTTCTCGGAATTTCTGTGGGCCGATTTCTTCCGTCCGCGGGTCAGCGCGCGGCTGATTGCCGAGGAGCGGGTCCGCGCCACGCGCATGGGCGTCAAGCTGGCACGCTCGAATGACGCCTGTTATCTACCGGGTTGGATCGGCAACGCTGTTTTGTCGTAGCCTGCGCGAGCGCTTGAGGTGTGGCAGGTCGCCAAACCGCGGTATCACGCACCGGGCGTTTACCGTCGGGGTGTCGCCCCCTACAATGCGCATCCCCGATGGCTAGGTAGCTCAGCTGGTTAGAGCGTGGCACTCATAATGCCGAGGTCGTGGGTTCGAGTCCCACCCTAGCCACCAATCGATTCAAAAAATTAGCGGCGTGATCGTTGAAGTCACGAAGTTCCGTAAGCGCAGGGTAAGCGCAAACGCGAGCAAGTCCAGCGCGGGCGCGGCGCGATTTATACCCACCTCGCGCAGAAGCCCTATTAAAACCAGTGGGTTGCCGTCCCACAGATGCGGCGCTCCAATTCAATCGGGCTTGCGCTTATAAGCGCAGAGGCAAACTCAGGCGCACGGCCACTTTGGGATCGAAGCTGTACTCACACCGACCTACGGGAAAGGCCGCCTCCGCGAGCAGCTGGATAGTTGCCGTCGACAGCGGCCGCTTTCCCAGCTTCGCGACCGCTTCGCATCGTTGATCAGGCGCGAGATGAGCATAGCGGAGCGACATCGCCACCGAGCTATGCCCGAGCAGATCGCGCACCGTATTCAGTGGGACGCCCTCCGGGACGAGTCGCGAGGCAGCAGCCCTCAAAAGCGCATGGCCGGTAATGCCGTGGCAGACGCCGTGTCTGTCGAAAGGCTCACGTCCCGCCACTGTGCGCCCTCGGCTGCCCGCGTTTTCTCGGCTTCGGCGGCGAAGCGAACCGCGTCGCTACCGATCAAGAGGTGCGCCGGAAGACGGTCACTGGACGCCAGACAAAGCACAATCTGAGCTACCTTGGCGGGATCACTGACCTCTTTCCCCCAATACGATTTCAAGGCCTTGGCAACGGCCCCGACGGAAGGTTCATAGTCCGGAAGCAGTTCCGGCGTGTCCTGATTAGCGCGGGCGCCCCAATTCGTCCGCATGCCACCGGGTTCAAGGGCGCACACCTTCACGCCGAACGGAGACAGCTCCTGGGCAAGAGATTCCGTGAAGCCTCCGACAGCCCATTTCGCTGCATGGTACGGCGTGCTGCCGGGCCGAGTCAGGCGGCCGCCGACCGATGATATCTGGAGGATGCAGCCGCTCCTTTGCTCGCGCATGAGCGGTACGGCCGCGCGGGTGACGTTAACCACGCCATAGAAGTTGGTATCCATCACCGCCTTGAACCTCTCCGCGCTCAACTGCTCGAACGGCGCGATATCGCCGTACCCGGCGTTATTCACGACAACGTCGAGACGTCCAAATGCGGCAACCGCCGTCTGCACGGCCGCCTGAGCGGCGCTTTCATCTGTCACGTCAAGAGGGACCGCGCGAACGCGGTCGCCGTATTTTTTTACCAAGTCATCAAGTCGCTTCGTGTCGCGTGCTGTGGCGACGAGTCGATCGCCGGATTCGAGTACGGCCTCCGCAATGTTTCGGCCCAAACCGCTCGCGCTGCCGGTGACTAACCATACTTTGTTCATAAATTCCTGCCTATCCTCTTGCACTTATTGCCTAGTTTCAGATCGCCGGAGCGCTGCCCTCAACTGGGAGGGTGTCGTCCCCTTCCACGTTCGGAAAGCTCGATAGAAAGAATTCGAATCCTCGTAGCCGAGCAGAAATGCCACTTCCGTGACATCCATCTCCGGGCGGTTGAGGTACTCGTGCGCCAGTTCCTGCCGCACCTCAAGAAGCAACTGCCGGAAGGGTGCGCCGTCATCGATGATTCGACGCTGCAAGGTCCGATCGCTCAACCCGAGCTCGCGCGCCACGGCCGCTATCTCCGGCCGGCTTCCCGCGAGCAGGCGTTTGAGAATCCATTTCACCTGCTCACTGATCGAACTTTGCGCACGGCGCTCTTTAAGCGCGCGTTCGAGCTGCGGATTCAACATTTCAAGCAACTCGGCGTTGTAGGTAAGGAACGGCCGATCGAGATCAGTCGCATGCAGGACGAGCGCATTCCGTCGCGCTCCGAACGTGATCGGGCCCTTGAAATAGGCTTCGTGGAAGCCGGTCGCCTCCGCGCTGCGCTTCAGCTCGACCCTTTTCGCCGTCACCAAATGCCCTGTGCCGCGGCGACCAAGTTCAACGAACGAGACGAAGGCGGCGTCTGTCAACAAAGGCGGCGTTTCTTCCTGCGCGTGGAGCCACGCAGGCTCGATCACGCACTCGTCCTTGCTCACCTTGATTTGAAGTTCCTCGGGCGAACACAGTTGCTTGAAGCGAGCAAGGCGAGTGAGGGCATCCCGGTAGTCACGGGCGTAAAACGCCGCCATAGTTGACGGTGGCCGATTGCCAACGTCGATCTGGGTGGCGATTTTTAGGCCCGCGGCCGGATCAGCGGAGAGCTCGCCCACGGCACGCCAGAGTGCGAAGAACTGCGCCGTTGTGACGAGGTTCTTCTTGCCGTCGTAAACAGTCAGTGGCAAGCGAGCTTGGCTCAGCACCGCTGCTGGCGTAAGTCCGATCTTAGCGAGCCCTATCCAAAAGGCGTTCGCGGCTTTGAAACGGTCTGGCACGTGGACGGTCATTTTTTCTCTCGCCGGCATTTCGTCTGGAAGCAATCGCGCTGTCAGGACATTCCTCGGGTTAGCCGATGATCGCTTTGGGTTCCAGGTACTCCTGCAGCCCGAAGATCCCGCCTTCCCGACCGATCCCCGATTGTTTGAACCCACCGAAGGGAGCAAACGGATCGTGACTTAATGTGTTGATCAGGACGCGGCCGGCGGCGAGTTTGCGCGCCACACGGGTGGCCCTTTCCGGGTCCGCCGAGCTTACGTAGGCGATGAGGCCGAATTCGGTGTCATTGGCGATTTCAATGGCCTCGGCTTCCGTCTTGTACGTCAGTATCGACAGAACCGGTCCGAAGATTTCTTCCTTCGCGATACGCATCTCGTGGGTGACGTTGGCGAACACGGTGGGCTTCACGAAATTCCCACCTTCAAGTCCCTGGGGATGACCTTCCCCGCCGATGACGAGCTCCGCACCTTCCTCGATCCCAGACTTGATGTACTCCTGCACGCGCTTGTACTGCTTTGTGCTGGCCAATGGGCCGAGGGTGACGCCCTTGTCCCTCGGATCGCCCATTTTGATTTTTTCGACGGCCGCCTTGGCCAATCGCTTCACTTCGTCGAGGCGGTCTTCCGGCACGATCAGACGCGAAGCCGCAATGCAGGCCTGCCCGTTATTCAGGTAGCATGCGTTGATGGCCATCGGGATCGCCGTGGAGAGATCGGCGTCGTCCAGGATGATGTTGGGCGACTTGCCCCCGAGCTCCAGCGTCAAGCGCTTCATTGTGTCCAGGGAGTTCTTGGCGATCAGTTTTCCGATCTGCGTCGAGCCGGTGAAAGCTATTTTCTGAATGTCGGGACTTTGCGTTAACTCCGTCCCGACGACCTCGCCGAGGCCCGTCACGACATTGATGACGCCAGGAGGCAACCCGGCTTCATGAAAGGCGTCCATCAACACTTCGGTTTGCATAGCGCTCATCTCGCTGGGCTTGATGACGACCGTGCATCCGGCAGCGATTGCCGGCGCCACCTTGATCGCGATCGAGCCGGCGCTCGAATTCCATGGCGTAAATATGCCCACTACGCCGGCCGGCTCCATCACGATCTTAGATGTGCCGACAGTTTTGACCAGGTCGAAATCTTCGAGGACTTTCTTGAAGTGCAGGAAAATGTTCGCCGCGAGGTTGTTGGAGCCCTTCGCACGGTCTTGCGGTGCGCCGTATTCCACGACCGTTGCTTCAACGAGTTGATCCATTCGCTTGGCCACGGCGTCGTGCAACCGCTGCAGGAGCTCCATCCGGTATTCCTTGCTACTTTGCGAAAAGGAGTTGAAGGCCTCTTTCGCTGCACCGATGGCTTTTCGGGCGTCGATTTCGTCTGCCATGGTGACCTTGCCGATAACCTTGTTGTCGGTCGGGTTCACCAGATCGACGATCTGTGTTCCATGGGGAGTGACGAACTGGCCGTTGATATAGGCGCGATCAAAGGCTCTTACTGGAGTCGTGGTTTCACGTATTTTCATCTGTGTCACCCTTCATGAGGTTTCGGCTTTACCAAGGTCGCTGTGTCTCTCAGGACCCGAGCTCACAATTTCAGTGTGGCTCAAGAGCGGGTCGGCGTAACTAGCAAAAGACGCCAATGCTCTTGCAGAACGTGCCGAACGGTCTATTGCTGAGCTACCGCTCCTAGTTCCAACCTCCGGGCCGCGATCTCTCTGCCGCAAGGTGGGCCTGCCGGTGCCGTGGGAAGCCGCCGCGCGCAAGGCGGCCTAACTTTGTGGTTCGGCGGACGTGCGCTTCTTGCAATTTGACCGTCGGGTCTTGGGAATGCCGACAGGCAGCAACGGGTCGAACTCGGACTTCACCGGCGTAGCCGCGGTTCGGTTGATGTTTGTAGAATATAGTATACACTGCCCAATATGGTCGAGGTGCTCAAGACATCCGTGTTCGATGCCTGGCTCTCGGATCTGAAGGACCGACAGGCGGTGGCGCGCATCGCCGCCCGTATTGACCGGCTCGCCCTCGGTAATGCGGGCGACGTCAAACCCGTCGGCTCGGGCGTGAGTGAGATGCGCGTCGACTACGGGCCCGGTTATCGGGTCTATTACCAGCAGCGAGGCTCACTCGTAGTGCTGCTCCTGTGCGGCGGTGACAAGCGCACTCAGGACGCAGATATTAAGCATGCCAAGAAGCTCGCCGGGGACGGGCGGCAGCAAAGTAAGGCTAAGCCCACTGCGCAGCCCAAGGTCCGCAAGAAGAGGTGAAGTATGGCGAAGCGAAAGAGCAAAGTGACTGTCTCACGCTATGACAGCGCGGACTACCTGAAAACTGAAGAGGATATGGCCGCATACCTGGAAGCCTGTCTGGAAGAAGCGCCTGACGATGCTTCGTATCTGGCTGCCGCTCTCGGCACAATCGCGCGGGCCCGTGGCATGGTGCAGCTCTCCCGTGATACCGGCATCAGCCGGGACGGCCTCTACAAGGCATTATCGAAAGACGGAAATCCGACGTTCGATACTGTGTTGAAGGTCATGCGCGCGCTGGGGCTGCGCTTCGAGGCGAAGGCAGCCTAGGTATTACCGCAATGACCAATCACGCATCCAAGCCCGTCGGGTCGAAATTCCCTGCGTGACTTTTGCGTGACACGGTAGTGCTTCGTTGTGCTCAGTGGTGCCAAATGCAACGGACGCCACGCGGCAAGTGATTGAAATTAAAGGCCCAGAAATTCCATTTGTGCGCTCATAATGCCGAGGTCGTGGGTTCGAGTCCCACCCTAGCCACCAAAATCAGGCACGATGCGTCTTGATGACATCATCACGATACTCAGCGACAGCACGGGCAGTCTGACCGACGCCCTCTTGAAGAGGAAAGTTCTCCTTCGCTGGATCGGCAACAACTGGCAACGTGGGTAACGAATGAGCGTTCTTGTTACCTGACGAAGAAGTCATGACAGGCGCTCAAAACCTCACTTTTTCGCAGGCGCAGCTGACGGCGATCGCAGACGCGCCGGCATCCCGCCCTCTGAGATCGCCGTCCTCGTAATTCAGATAAACCCAAGCTTAAATGGCCCCAGCTCTCGCTGATTCGCCACTCTCGATCATCGGCTCCCGCGTTGACGCTCTAGGTAAATCCCAGGTAAATCCTACCGCTGTGCGGCGGCGATCGCCGCCGCACAGCGCGGGCGGCTGGTTTAGCGAGACTGGGTGGCAACGATGATCGGGTGCCGCGTTCCGTTCTTTGTGTTGTAGAGCGCAGACAACGCCGGCTGATTGACCTTGGCCACCGCGTCCCCAATCGCTTTGCGAACGCAGCTATTCCATAGCGGCATCGCGGCGAGGTCGCGGTCGTCAGGACGCTCGCATACCCGGCCGGCGGCCGCTCGTATGCGGGAATAGAGTACGGCTGCACCCTGTGGGTTCGATACGTTGAGATCCCCGTATTTCACCGTCTCCTGAGGCGCATCCGTGCTGTCGGCGGCGGTGCAAACAGTGGCTAGGCTCGAGGCTAGGGCGGCGCTGAAGGTCGCCATCAGGATCGTGCGGCGAAGCTTCCCGGATGTGGTCATCGTGTTCATGGTCCTCTCCTTGGCTTTTCGATAAAGGTTGATGCTAAATCGGTCGTTCCTCACCCTATAGACACGGTCTGAGGGCCAAATCCGACAACCGCCGGGCCGGTCGGTTCGAAGAACGGCCCGGCGTGGTGACAGCCTGCGGTGACATCGATCATGCGGACGCGCTATCTTGGCCGTGCCGCACGCGCGCAGGGTACCAAGGTACTCAATGAACCAGATCACCCAGCTACTCGGACGGATACAGGCGGGCGACACGGATGCGCGCGATGCGCTCTTTGCGGCTGCCTATGCCGAGCTGCGCCGCCTGGCACGCGCGCGGCTGCGCGACGGCGGGCGCGACGCTGTGTTGGACACGACCTGTCTCGTGCACGAGTCGTACTTGCGGTTTGTACAGGCCGGGGAACTTCGTGCCCAGGACCGGCTGGCGTTCTTCGCTTACGCCTCGCAAGTGATGCGTTCAGTGATCGTCAATAGTGTGCGCGATCGTATCGCGGAGAAGCGGGGTGGCGAACGGCAACCGTTGTCCTTGAGCACCAATCTTGCGGCCAATGTCGCTGTCGACGAGGACACGGTTTTGAGAGTGCACGAGGCGCTAGAGGACCTGGAAAAAGTGAACCCGCGTTTGGTACGAGTGGCAGAGATGCGCTACTTCGCCGGTTACAGCGAGCGGGAAATCGCTGAGACGCTGGACATCACCGAACGCACGGTGCAACGCGACTGGGAGAAGGCGCGGCTGATTCTTGCGGCGATGCTGCAGTGAGCGATAAGCGGCTGGCCATGCGCGCTCATGGTCAATGACATGGGCGGGTCGATGCGATACTTTGGCGGCAATCTGGTAGAAATGGCGGCCAGACCTCCGGTTGCGGCGGTGCTGGACTCGCGAAGGAGTGCGATCCCGTGCGGCTTACGGCCTCCCAGATTGCGCAGATGAACGAGCTGCTCGACGAGGCGTTGCCGCTCGATCCAGAGGGGCGGCGGCGCTGGCTTGATGGGCTTTCTCCCGAGTACCAGGCGTTGGCCCCTGCGCTGCGCGCGGCGCTATTACCGGTAGGGGCAGACAATGACTTGGCTGGGTTGCTCGAGGTTGGCGCAGGGATCTACCTCGAAGGAATCGGAAGTGGTCCACGGCCGCTTGAACTCGTGGGCCCCTACCGGCTGATCCGGCCTCTGGGCGAAGGCGGCATGGCGGAAGTATGGCTGGCAGAGCGCGCCGACGGAGCCTTCAAGCGCGAGGTGGCTTTGAAGCTGCCGATGCTCGCGAGCCCGCGCCAGGACCTTGCGAGCCGCTTTGCAAGGGAGTGCGACATCCTGGCGGCGTTGGAACACCCCCACATTGCGCGGCTGTACGACGCCGGCGTCGGTTCCAATGCGCAGCCGTACCTGGCGATGGAGTACGTCGCCGGCCAGCCCTTGACCGCCTGGTGCGATGCGCATCATCTGGGCATTTGCGAGCGCCTAGCCCTGTTCGCACAGGTGCTTGACGCAGTGCAGTATGCGCACGACCACCAGGTCATTCACAGGGATATTAAGCCTTCGAACATCCTCGTGACCGATTCGGGGCAAGTGCGGCTGCTGGACTTCGGGGTGGCCAAGCTGCTGGTCAAAGAAGAAAAGGAACAGACCGACCTCACGCAGCTCTACGGCAGGGCCCTGACCCCGGGTTATGCGAGCCCAGAGCTGACGAGGGACGAGCAGATCGGCGCGGCCACCGACGTGTATTCGTTGGGCGTGGTTCTGTACGAGCTGCTCTCGGGCAGCAGCCCGTACCATCTCAAGGCCTCGACCTCGCTAACGCTGCTAGAGCACGCGATCAGCACCGCTGAAGTGAAGCGGCCCAGCACGCAGCTTGCGCCCAGTGCGGGAGGCAAAAGAGGCACCACGCAGCGTAAGTTGGCCCGGCGCCTGAAGGGCGATCTGGACGCAATCGTCCTGAAGGCGCTCGCCAAGGCACCGCCAGACCGCTACGACAGCGCCGCCGCCTTGGCCGACGATCTGCAGCGAAGCTTGCGCGGGGAGCCGGTAGAGGCGCGGCCCGATCGGCTCAGCTACCGCGCCGGCAAGTTCGTGCTTCGGCACCGCACCGGCTTGGCGGCGAGCGCGGCAGCGACCGCGCTGCTCGCGGCTGCGCTTGGCTATGAACTGACACGCTCACCTGGCGCGGTGCCGGCCGTGGCGACGAATACTGCCTCCTCCGATTCCGATATGACCGTAGTAGTGGAAGACAAGTCGATCGCCGTTCTTCCATTTCTCGACATTAGTGAGAACAAGGATCAGGAATACTTCTCGGACGGGCTGTCCGAGGAACTGATAGCCCACCTCGTGCACAGTGCGGACCTGAGGGTCATCGCGCGTACTTCCTCGTTCCAGTTCAAGGGCAAGAACGAAGACGTACGCTCCATCGCTCGCAAGCTCGGGGTGACGAACGTGCTGGAGGGCAGCGTTCGAAAGGCCGGCCAGCAGCTGCGCATCACCGCACAGCTGATTCGCGCTTCAGATGGAGCGCACCTGTGGTCGCAGACATACGATCGGAACCTAGTCGACATTTTCAAAGTGCAGGATGAGATCGGGGAGAAGGTTTCCGAGGCCTTGCACGTGGCTTTGCGCAACGGACACCAGCCAGGAAACCGGGAGCTCGATGTCCGGGCGTACAACCTCGTTCTGGAAGGAAATTACTTCAAGGCACGAAAGACCCTAAGCGATGTCAGAAAGGCCGCGCAGCTCTACCGGCAGGCAATCGAGATTGATCCCGACGACGCGCTGGCGTGGGCGCGCCTCGCGAGTGCGTATTTGAGCGAGAAGATCCTGAAAGAACCGGCATCGGAGGACCAGAACAGGCGAATTCTCGATGCGCTTGACGAGGCTATCCGGCTCGACCCGAATCTCGTGTGGGCGTATTACACGCGCGGCGGATTCGAAATGAACGTTACATGGAATTGGGCGGCAGCACAGGCTGACGCGGAACGCATACGCGAAATCGACCCCCGATTTGAATTATTGGCAAGCGCTTTCGGTGACATTGCGCTCGCATTCGGAGAGATCGACAGGGCGGTGGAGTTGTACCAGGATGACCTGGAGCGCAATCCCCTCGACCCGTACACGCTGGACTCTCTGAGCATCGCGCTCTGTGCCGCCAACCGCCTGCAGCAATGCCTGGAGACTCGCTTGCGGCTGCAGCAGCTGCATCCAGAATTCGGCGGAATCAACAGCTCCGTCGGCATCGCTCACCTGTATCTTGGCCAACTCGCCGCGGCGCTCGAAGCGATACAAAGGGAGCCCAACGAGGACTATAGACTGGGCGGCCTCGCGATGGTCTACTCGGCGATGGGAAGGCACACCGAGTCGGATGCAGCGCTGAATTCGCTGACCGATAATTTCGCCTCGAGCGACGCCTATGGAATCGCCGAGGTCCATGCATACCGCGGGGAGATCGATGATGCCCTCCGCTGGCTCGATCGCGCGTATCAACAACACGATGCTGCAATGCTCGGGCTCAAAGCGGACCCCCTGCTTCGCAATCTGCACAGCGACACGAGGTTCCAGGCATTGCTGACCCGCATGCGACTGAACGGCCCGAGGAATGCGCGGGTGTCGAGACTTCAGATTTCACATCAGCTTTGTCGTTTCAATTTTATCTAAAGAGGATTCAACATGGCATCAAAGAGAGTCACCACGAGGAAGGCATCGGACAAACGCCTAAAAGCGAAAGAGCTCCGCGAGCTTGCAAAGAAAGCTCGAGGCGAGGTCGCCAAGCTGCTAAAGCGCGATCTGGCGGGAACCATTACTGGGCCGGAATTGCAAACAGGGTTGAAGGAACTAGAACAGAACCTGAAGCGGATGAGTTCTTTTATTCATATGTTCAAGTAACATCAGCGAGTAGCGAGGTGGACCAAGAAGCATGAAGTTGAAGAGCGCATCCTGCCAGATCGCATACTGGCAGGGCGGAAGGCTGAGGATCGCCAATTACCTCACCCGCAGGAGCTTTTCAGCGAATCCGATAACTCTGGACGTGATCGGTTTTTTCTTCACCCCGCGAACAATCGGGGATGCACTGATCGAGTTTCGCTCGTACAGCCGGGAAAGCGTCGCACGGGCGATACTGAAGCTGATCGATGCCCAGCTCCTGCTCGAGTACGGCTCAGCCGAGTGGGAGCGGGATAGACTGGTCGAGTCGTCATGGGGGCCGTGGCTTCCGGAAGGCAGTTTTCACTTCATGACGAAGGACACCCCGTACATTCCTTGGGATTGGCCCATCGAGGAGAAAATAAAGGCACTTCCGCCAACTCCGGCCCCGGCTAAGTTCAAGACGATTCGGGGCACCGATTCAATCCGGCTGCCGTCGCATGAAATGGACACAGACACCTTCTTCGAGACGCTGCACGCCAGGAGGACGCATAGAGAGTTCGCGAGAGGAACGGTGTCTCTACAGAACATGTCGAAACTGCTTCAGACGACGTGGGGAGTCCAGGGATACTTCCAGACGAATATATTCGGAAGGCTTCCATACAAGACAAGCCCTTCAGGCGGTGCCAGGCACCCGATCGAGGTATATCTGTTGGCACTCAGGGTGGACGGGCTCAAGCGGGGCATTTATCACTACCAAGCCAAGGACAACCGCTTAGCAAGACTGCCTGCCAAAGCAAGTCCGCGCATGGCAAGTGCGTATTGCGCGGATCAGCCGTATTTTGCCGGGGCGGCGGCGCTGTTCATAATGACAGCAGTTTTCGCCAGGACCATGTGGAAATACGGCAGAGCTCGAGCGTATCGGGTTGTTCTGCTCGAGACCGGCCATCTCTGTCAGACGTTCTGTCTCACAGCAACACGGATGGGACTGGCTCCGTTCAGCACGGCCGCACTGAAGGACTCTCTGATCGAGAAGGCTTTGGGCATAGACGGAATTTCGGAATCGGTTCTTTATGTTGCGGGAGTCGGCTTGGTTGCAGGCTGCTCAAATGCGGCAAGCATTTCAGCGACAAGATCTGGCTCGTGAGCTTAATCAAAACTCATTCGGCGCCCGCCAAAGTGACACACGCTACTGGAATGCACCGCTCGTCGGCGGTTGAGAAGATCGAATAGCCAACGCGAGTGAGTGCATCCGGCGTTTCGCACTCCTTCACCCAGTGTCGACTTATCCATCGGATCTGGGGTACGTCGGCCTCTTACTATTCGTGTCCGTTTTCACTTTCATCCTGTCAAGCCATAGACGGCGCTGTGCCAGGAATTGGTCGAGCGCGGATTGGGTGTGCCGCAATTGTGCCATGGTGGGGCTGGGGGCAGGGGTGGCAAGCGCTGCAATTGACTTATAGATGAACCCCTCGAACACTCGTCAGCGGACCGAAAATCCGCATCGCTCGCCATAGGTATGTGCTCGGGTGTATCGCCGAGTATCCGATCAATAATATCGATGAGCTGCTTCCGTGGATCGTCGCCGCTCGGCTGCCCTCGCTACTCCTGGCGGCCTGATGCATCACAATTAACTCCAGGAAGGTAAGCCTTTATCCGGTATTGATCCCGCTTGTGGGCTACCTCAAGCAGTGCAAGCTTTGCTCTTGCGCTGAGAGGTGACGATTCACATCGGCTAGGCCAGTACAGTGCCTTTTCGACCCCATCTTCCGTCCCGTACGGAATTGAGGCGGCCGACCGAATTTAGTGTGCCGGTTTTTGTGCGACGTTAGGTGCCTCGAATGGTCGCTACTGGCCAGCGAGTGCCTGTATTTCCAGCACCTGAGTTAGATACCGCAGAGTTAAAATTGGCTAATTCGCACTCATAATGCCGAGGTCCTGGGTTCGAGTCCCACCCTAGCCACCAAAATCAAGCGGTTAAGTGAGAGTTTTTTTTGCTGCTTTTTAGTGTGCCGGTTTCTGTGATTCTGGTGCATCTGCAGGCGACGGGGACCCCGCGGTCGCAGAGGCGCTTTCGATTGCTCGCGCCAGCGACCGGAAATCGCTTGAATTAAGGCATCCGCTCTTCGCCGCCTGTTGGTCTCCTGTCCGCTATGGAGTCCTCGTTGGTCCAAAATCCCCAGATGCACCAGAACCCGTTCGCCTGAGTCTCCATTCGCTCGCCACACGGTTCAGTGGATCCCGTGCTCATGGTGGTGAGCTAGCAGCTCGTCGGGAGCGCCCCGACTCTGCAACCCATTCCGCTGCAGCCATTGACGAGTCCTGGCTTCGGCGCGATGCACGAGCTCGGCAGTTTGAGAGAAGTCGTACGAACTCACCGTGACGGGGCAAAGCGGCGGTAGCACGATCAGTTCCACGCGAGCGGAGAAGTGCTCGATGTCGCTCACCAACTGGCGCATGACCAGAAGATTCACGGCGTGCAGTGCGAGAGCCACGGCGCCGCGCGGTGGCTTCTCGAGTGCGCATGAGATCCCAGTGGCCAGTACGATGATGCGTGATGCGCCCAGCTTCATCGCACAGGAGATCGGTGTGTTGTTGGCCACGCCGCCATCGATCAAGTGGCGGTCCTGAATCGAGACGCTGGGGAATATAGCCGGAATGGCGGCACTCGCGAGGAGGGCCGGAGCGAGCAGGCCGCGGCTTAAGCACACTTCGGTGCCCTCGAGGACGTCTGTGGCTACCACGTGCAGCGGAATCCTCGCATCCTCGATCCGCTCGTAAGGCAGTTCGGACGCGATCAGTGCTTGCAGGCGCGCGGGTGAAATGAGGTGATTACGCTTGCCTAGGATCGCGAGCAGGCTGTTGACAGGGGAGAGCGGAAATACGCTCGCGCTCTGCAGACCAAGCCAGATCCGCTCCAGGCGTTCGAGTCCTTCAGAGCTTGGCAGGTACGCGAAGCATGCGGCGTTCAGTGCGCCGACTGAAGCGCCGACTAGGAGATCGGGAACGATGCCTTTCTTCGTGAGCGCCTTCAGCATGCCGACCTGTACGGCCCCGAGACTACCGCCACCGGCGAGCACGAATGCTGTTCGCCCGCTCATAAAGATGCCTGACTAACCGCAGGCGAGGCCTGCCGCGCCGGGCTAGCCGTCGCGGCGCTCACTGCGCGGCTCGAACGCTCGTCGGTCAGCACGCGACGCCTGTCGTGCCAACAGTCGATCGAATCGCCCGCCAATTTACTCTGGCTGAAAAGCCGTTCACCTTTTCCGGTCTTCACAAAGGCTTGCCTAGAATACGCCCCGTGGTCTACTGATGTTCTGTGATTCCGGTCTTGCACGACATACCGCCGTCCACGGCGATGTTAATGCCAGTGATCCACGCTGACTCGTCTGAGGCCAGGAACAGGGCTGCGTAGGCCACATCGTCAGCCTCGCCGCCGCGTCCCAGCAAGGGCCAACCTCTAAAATGGCGTGTGAAATTCGGATCCGCGTCGAGCGCTTGTTGCGTCGCGGGTGTCGCGATGGGGCCGGGGGAAATGGATTTGCACCGGATGCCGTGTGGAGCGCCTTCCAAGGCTAGTTGCCTGGTCATCGCAATGACGCCCCCCTTCGATGCTGCGTGTGCGATAGCTCCCACATGTTCGAGGGCTCGCATTCGGGAGAGTGAGGCGCTATTGATAATCGAGCCTCCTTCCCGCGCGAGGTGGCGCCATGCGGCTTGTGTCGGCATGAACACGATGTCGAGCTCTCCTCTTAGCGTTTCGGTCCACAGTTTCGGCGTCATTGCCTCGACAGGGGCGAAATGGACGGAGGCAGCGTTGTTGTAGAGGACGTCCAGACGGCCATTTCGACTGACCGCATCATCGATCCATTGCTTCGCCGGCTCTGGTTGCGCCAAGTCCGTAACCACGCTGCGCTGTAACTTAAGCCCCTCCCGCTCGGCCAGCTCTCGCGTTTCCTTGAGACCATCCGACTTCCGGTCGCAGCCTACGACCGTCGCGCCACTTCGGGCGAATAACAGAGCGGCGGCCCGTCCTTGACCGCCCCCCGTTCCACTATTGATATGTGCATAAGTAATGTCCTATGTTAGGCGTAAAGGAAGCCCGGTATGTCGGAGGAAACTTCGCAGCAGATCTTGCCGGCGTTGCACGGAGTGGGCAGCGCGGCGTGCTCGATGGGCCAGAGCGTGAAGATCAAAGGCGGGATCGTTGGCGAGGGGATTGGTTTTCAAATAGGCCCACAAGTATTCCACGGGATTGAGTTCGGGGGCATAAGGCGGCAGATATTGCAGGTGTGCCGAACGAGGCAGCACGCATTGCTTGATGAGTTCGCCCTTGTGAGCCTGGAAGCTATCCCAGACGAGCACGATGGGCGTGTGCAGCTGACGTTGCAGATGTTCGAGGAAATCCATGGCGCGCTCAGTGTTGATGTTGGCATCGGGATGCAGGCGAAAGTACAGCGCGATCCGATCGCGATTTGGCAGGATGCACAGCGCGGCGATGGCCGAGACTTTGTGCTGGGAGCGACCGCGCTGGCGCAGCACCGGCGTGTGTCCGCGCACGCTCCAGGAGCGGCGCACCAAGGGCGCCATGAGCATCCCGGATTCGTCGAGGAAAACGATGCTCGCCCTCAGGCGCGCGGCGTTTTTTTTACCCGCGGCCAGTCTTGCTCGATCCAGGCACGAATGCGCTCTTCATCGCGCTCCACGGCACGTCGCGTGGGCTTCTGGGGTGAGAACCCCAGGCCATGCAGCAGGCGACTGACATGCGCCGGGTGATAGCGCACGTCGAAGCGGCGCTGAATCAGCCAGGCTACCCGTGGACAGGTCCACAAATCCGTGGGCAATCCGACCGCCTGAGCACCCTGAATGAGCATGCGACGCAGGCGCGTGAGATCACGGCCAGTCAAGCGCCGCGGCCGACCCGACGCAGGCTTGGCAGCCACTGCCGCCGTGCCACCTCTGCGAGCCGCCGCTTTCCATCGCCGAACGCTGCGCCGATCGACACCGATTTGGCGCGCCACCTCAACTGGGGAAAACCCCTCATTGAGCAAGCGCACCGCTCGCAGACGTCGCTGTTCGAGTTCCTGCGGTGTTCCGGAAGGACGCATAGCACATCACCTCCCGGATACATCTTAGGACATTACTTACGCAATGATCAATA